>Ga0114922_10002155_pt1 | contig 18552 bp, 15 predicted proteins | sample AartaG_FD_100975 | JGI IMG/M metagenome (GOLD analysis project Ga0114922, IMG submission 100975) | Deep subsurface microbial communities from Aarhus Bay to uncover new lineages of life (NeLLi) - Aarhus_00045 metaG | ecosystem: Environmental > Aquatic > Marine > Oceanic > Sediment | place...
TTCTCGGCAGCGCGTGACCGTGATAACCAGCGGAATGAGTGCTCGCCTGGTCTCCTGCGTGGTTTGCCAAGGTCGGCGTTGCTGCCGGGCCAACCTGTTGCCCGGTAATGTTGCTATAGACTCTCCAAATCCGCCGTTTGGGCGACTTATCAGTTGACGACGATTGGAATGGGTCCCATAATGGATCCCTGAGCGAACAGATATCGCCAGAGGTAGGACACAGGGTTTTACCCGGGTGGTTGGTTCTTTTTCAACGGAAGGAGAAAGGCGATGTTCAGAACGTTGGTCTTTGGGATGGCAGTAGCTGTGGGTTTTGTTGGACTAGCCCTTTCTGACACGGCCCCATTGCCCGCGGTCAGCCCGAGCGGAAGCTTCGACGTGGCGGATCGCGTCAGCGGCGGCGCTGAGCGCGTGGCGGTCTCGGAAGTGGTAGCCCTGCCCGCCGATATGGTGTTCGCGGCTGAGGGGGGGGGCGGCGGCAACGATGGTAACGGCTGCACCGGTAACGAGCGGCTAGTGACAAGGTGCAAAGGTAGTCCTCCGGTCTTGCGCACAATTACTGCCATTGTGAGGCGCGCTGAAGAGGGTTCCGAATTCGAGTTCTGCCTATCCGAACGAAAGGGGGCCCTGGTGGAGTGCCTTAACGCCGTGGCTCAGAGTGATGGTCGGGCGAAAGTGAAGTTCAAGGACCTGCGACCGGGGCACTACGTCGTGGACGTTACGCCCTGCGACCTGCGTAAAGAAGTCCACTGTCCATAGCCGTCGAAGTGCCTAAACCCCCGTGAGGCGCTCGCGTTTGTGGGCGATGTCGGCCAACAGATCGTCGAATGACCTGGCGAACAGGTCGACGCCGTCGGTCAGGAGTTTGTCGGTTACGGCGTCGATGTAGATGCCGGCATCGCGCAGGCGGTCGAATGTTGACCGGGCTTCGTCCAGGCCCGCTTCGATCGTCAGCGCGGCGACGCCGTGGTCAAGGGTGACTTCGATGGTGGCCGGGGGCATGGTGTTGACCGTTTCCGGGCCGATCAGCGGGTCCACGTACAGCGTATCGGGGTAGGCCGGATTCTTGGTGCTGGTGCTGGCCCACAGCGGGCGCTGCACGCGTGCGCCTTTGCCCTTAAGCGAGGCAAATTCCCCGCCGCCCTGGAAAACCTCCTTAAAGGCGGCGTAGGCGAGTTTGGTGTTCGCGACTGCGGCCTTTCCCTTTAGATCGGAGAGCTCAGGAGTGGCGGTTTTTTCGTCGAGGAGTCTGTCCACGGCTGTGTCCAACCGGCTTACGAAAAACGACGCCACCGACGCCGCCCTGGACAAATCACCACCGCCCACTTCGCGTTTCTTCAACCCGTTGAGGTACGCCTGCATCACCTTTCTATACATCGCGATCGAGAAGATCAGCGTCACGTTGACGTTGATTCCCTCACCGATCAGCACCTCGACGGCCGGCAGACCTTGCTCGGTGGCAGGAACCTTGATCATCAAGTTTGGCCGATCCACGGTCGCCCACAGCCGCCGGGCCTCGGCGACGGTCTCGTCCTTGCGGTAGGCGAGTTTCGGGTTGACTTCCAGGCTGATGAAGCCGTCCGCCCCGCCGGTTCGATCATAGACCGGGCGAAGGGCGTCCGCCCCGTCGCGGATGTCGGGCAGTACGAGCCCTTCATATACCTCCATGTCGGCGGCGCCGCCGGAAATGAGTCTGCCAAACAGCGCGTCGTAATCGGTGCCGCCTGTGATGGCCTTCATGAAGATGGTCGGGTTCGACGTGACGCCTACAATGCCGCCGTCAATCATCCGCATCAGCGTGCCGGAATCGACCATCGCCCGGCTGATGTTGTCGCACCAAACCGACTGACCCAGTTCGTAGAGCTTTTGGATCGTATTGGGCAAGGAGATACTCCTGATTCGGTAACCACCTCTGAGCATTCTATATGACCCTCCGCAATCGTGCGACACGGCCTATCCGGCGACATCGCACAGGCAAGGGCCTGACCCTCACCGACAAAGCAGAACGTATGGATTGCCTGGCCCCGGGGTGGCGAATGTTGTTGGCCTGGGGTGAAACGCAACGGAACCCCCGGAAGGGGGCAATCCAGGGGGTGCAAGCTCCGTCAGTGGCGTTCGCAGGCGCGCCGAAAGTGGTGCACCGAGCGCGCGGTCGCCCCGTCCGGGGCTTGGACGATCGGGTCGTTTGCTTTCCGGGGCCTTGCGCGCCCGGCATCAATCGAAGAAGCCAAGTCCTTGCCCGCCGGCAAATACTACCTCCGGGCCACGTTGACCACCACCATCGATGCTCACGACACGATGAAATGGTATCCGGCTCCGTTGTTCTAGAAGGTCTACGATCACGCGATGACGCTGGCGCGGTATACTCACGTCATGCTCCGATCTCGGAAATGGCGGGTCGCGAAGTGGGTCGGGGTGGTCGTGTGCGGGATCATCGCGGGGGGCTGGGGCGTGAGTCTTTCCCGCGAGGTCGGATACGCGGGTCGGACCCTGGCGGTGGCCATCGGGCGCGGGACGCTCGGATGTGTCCTCAGTCGTCCGTCGGCGACCGGTGTGTGGGTCGACAAACTGTCCACGCGCGAGGTGTTTTGGCTGCCGTCGTACGATCCCAACCCATCGTTTCAGGTTTTAGTCATCCCCCTTTGGATCCCGCTTTTGATCGTCGCCGTCCCGACAACCATCCTCTGGCGCCGAGACCGAAGGCCGGCACCTGGCCACTGTGCCTGCGGGTACAACCTTAAGGGCAACGTGTCGGGGCGGTGTCCGGAGTGTGGGCGGGAAGTCGAAGCGACGGCATGATGCGTAGACCATCCCGAACACGGCGCGTGCTGAAGTGGACGGGTGTGCTGGCGTGCGGTTCGACCATAGCGCTGTGGGTGATGAGCATCCGAGGCGGATTTGCATACCGTGGTTGGTCAAAGAAGATTCTGGGCAGGTGGTATTGAGCGTGGATACTGAATCCCACCAGGTGTGGAGAGATCCGGAACAGCAACCTGACTGGGCGACGCACGATTAACGCCAGGACCGATGTTATCAGGTGGGTGGCGTGTCTCGCTTGTGTGGCTAGGTTGAACGTCCAACAGGTCTTTTTCTGCTATGTGAGCGTGCGCCACTGTGCGTCACAGCCTACTTGGCGGGATCGCGCACGGTCATTTAGAATGTTCAGTACGGCGTTTCATGGGTTTCGCGACTATCGTTGCTTCGTGAATGTTGAGTGCCACACCAAGGACACCACCGGATGCGTTTCTAAGCCTCATGAGGTCGAATGAACCCATTACACCTGATGAGCCGGTTTGGGACAAGCAGTTGCTCATTGCGCCGCACCGTGCCGCCGACAAGGCCCGGCGCGTGCGGGCGATGTTTGAGGCGATCGCGCCGAGCTACGAGCGTGTCAACACGATCTTCAGCGGCGGGCGGGACGCGGTGTGGCGTCGGGCGGCGGTGCGGCTGGCGCGCGTCGGGCGGGATGACACGGTGCTCGACATCGCCTGCGGCACGGGTGATTTCGCCAGGGTGTTTGCCGCAGCCGGGGCAAGTCGCGTTGTGGGGTGCGACTTCGCTCACCAGATGCTGGTTCTGGCCGCGTGTGGGGTACGGCAAAGATCATCTTTGCGGGGACGGCGAAGATCATCTTCGTCCCGCCCGGCCGAGTTGGATGCAAATGGTCGGCCGGCTTCCACCCTGCGATGGTGCGAAGCCGACGCCCTTAGGCTGCCGTTTCAAGACGGGTCGTTCTCGATCGCTGCTTGTGCCTTTGGTGTTCGCAATTTTCAAGACCTGGCAGCCGGTTTTAGCGAGATGCACCGCGTACTGCGTCCCGGTGGGCGGGTTGTGATTCTCGAGTTCAGCAGGCCGGCGAATCGGCTGGCGGGGCTCGCCTACGAGGTCTACTCGACCAAGATCATGCCGCTTGCGGCATCGTGGCTGTCCGGCGATCGCAGCGGGGCGTATCGCTATCTGCCCCGGTCGGTGTTATCCTTTTACAGCGCTGAGCAGATGTGTGCGCGGCTTGGGCAGGCCGGGTTCACCGACGCGACCGCGACACCGCTGACATTTGGGGTGGTCACGGTCTATGTGGCCAGGCGAGGACGGTAATGGGCGAGGCGAACAGCACAGCGAATCACGAGGACGAGGGACAACCGAACAAGGATGTCTGGTCTCGCTCGGGGCCCACGTACCGGGTCCGAGCCGTTGTCCTGTTGCTGGTCAACGTGCTGTTGTTCGGCGGCGTGGGGTCATTCGCGTATTGGCTGCGCAGCGGCGAGCAGTTCGCCCCCACGATGGACGGCTACTGGGACGAGTTGCGTTTGACGTTTCATTTTACCGGCGACATGGAGATCACACTGGCTTCGTTTCTGGCCAGCCCGATGAGCGTTCGGGACGTGCCGATGCTGATTCCAATTCTGGGCCTGCTATTAGCCGCGCTGGTGGCGATTCCGATCCTTGTCTCCATTCTTTACCGGTTCCCGGCGAGCCTGCCGTTCATTCTCGTGGTCGGGTTCCTGGCGGTGATGCCCTGGCTGGCGATTACGCTGTTGGCGTCGTGCATTCTGGCGTCGGTCAAGCCTTTCCGCCGGCCCTGGCGGTTTGCGTCGGCCCTTTTGGGTTTGCTGCCCATCGTCCTTTACCTTTTTCTTGCCTCGCGAGGCAGTGATTCGTACGTCGGCGAGTTGGGCAACCCGATGGACAAGATCAAGTTCGTGGCACCGTGGGTGATTGCGATGGTGGCGGCCACGCTGTTAGCGGGTGTTGTGTTGCTCATCGCCAGGGTCGTGGACTATCGGCCTGGGGCGCTGGCGCCGCTACTGGCTGTTATGTTCGGCCTGCCGGTGGCCTTGTTCGAGTTCCACGTTGGGCGGGACGAACTCTACTATCGCCTGCTGGAGCAGGAGTTGCGGCTTTTCAAGGACGTCTCCGCGGCTGAAGTGCTCGAACGCAGAGCAGAGGAATCCTGGCTCGAACAACCCGAGCCTCGCATGAAGTTTGCAGAATGGAAGGCGCTGGTGGAACTGATCTGGCGGCTGGAAGTCTTGCCGGACGACGAAACGATAGAGTGGACCTCGGAACTGACAGAGTACCAGCAGAGACTCGCCCGGCACTGCGACTGGTTCATCAAGTATTTCCCCACCAGCCGCTACGCCTGCAACGCCCTCTACATTAAGGGCCAAACCCTGTCCACCCGGGTGGACGTCAGTGAGTTTCAGCGGACGAAGTGGATTCGCTATTACGGCGATTTCCCCAGCCGGGCCTCGTGGTCCACCTGGCGAATGATCGTCGAGAACCGGCCCCGGTCGCCACTAAGCGCGGTGGCGCTGCTCCGGCTGGCACAACTCGACGCCCGCGCGTGCCTGATGAAACAAGCGTTGGACCAGTTGAATACGCTGGTGGCGCGCTTCGACAAACCGGCACCCGCGGCCGTGGAATCATCGCCGCCCGGAGGCGCGCTTGCCCGTCTGTTCAAGCGCCCGCCGCCCGAGGCCGGTCTGAATCTGGGGCTGGAGCGCACCCTGCTCGAAGCACACCGACTGCGCGACTTGCTGGCCGCCAACGAAGACCCGATCTACGGATACGAACCGTTGTGCGGATCAAGCGATCCGAGCAGAACGGTCCAGTTCGGATTGCTGCGACTGGTTCCCCGCGAAGACCGCTATATCGAAAACCTGCGACGACTGAAAGACCAGTACCCGCGCTGCCAGATTGAAGACAACATCGACCTCGAAATCGCCAAAACCACTCCGCCTGGGACGCGTCGTACGGAACTTCTTGTTTCGTTTCTTGATCGATACGGTCTGCGTGATGTCGACGCCCTTCCTGAAGCCCTGTTTCGTCTGGGCACGTCTTATCTGGAGAACGGGCAGCGTCCCAGGGCGGATGAGCAGTTTGAACGGCTGCTGCGAGAGTATCCGCAGTCCATCTGGGCACGCCAGGCACGCCGATATGCGGCGGCGCCAGTTGGAGCCGACGGCGGAGCACGGTGATCATGACGCCCCCCCCCGAAAAACGGATCATCGTGGCCATAACCGGTGCCAGCGGAGCCGTCTATCCCCAGCGTTTGATCCGGCGCCTGGTCGAGGCGGAGGTGAACGTGCATCTGGTCGTCTCGACATTCGGACGGCGGTTGTTGCATGACGAATTGGCTATTGCGGAGGTTTCAGCCGAGGTGCTCATCGGGCGATCGACCGACCGTCTCACCGTCCACCCGTATCGTGACGTCGGCTGCGTAATTGCCAGCGGTTCGTTTCACACGGACGGCATGATCGTGTGCCCGTGCAGCAGCAAAACGTTGGGCTCGATCGCCGCCGGTGTCGGCGACAGCCTGTTGGACCGCGCCGCTGCCGTGACGCTGAAGGAACGGCGGCGATTGATACTGGTCTACCGCGAGATGCCGATGAGCCACATCGACTTGCTCAATGCGATTCGTTTGAGCGAGGCAGGGGCGATCATTTGTCCCGCCTCGCCCGGGTTCTACATGCTGCCCAAAACCGTGGACGATCTGGTTGACTTCGTGGTGGGGAAACTCCTCGATCTGGTCGGCGTTGCCCACATGCTCAGAACGCGCTGGGCGGACCGGCTCGAAGAATGAAGAATGCGGAATCCCGAACGCGGAATGTCGAATGCAGAACGAAAAGGAGAATCCACGCCCGACATCCAGCATCCTTCATTCTGCATTTAGCATTATTCATTCAGCATTCACGGAGTGTGATGGTCTGTGTCCAACCGCAATTTGTCATCGATGTTCATCTGGGCCGAAATGGTCAAATTGTCGCATTCGATCTTCGCGCTGCCCTTCGCCGTGATTGCTGCGTTTCTTGCGGGGCGGCGGATCGAGGGGCGAGATTGGCCGTATCCGGGCCAATTCCTTCTGGTGATTGTCTGCATGGTGGGCGCCCGCAGCGTCGCGATGACGTTTAACCGGATCGCCGACGCCCACATAGACGCTCGCAATCCTCGAACCCAAGAGCGACCGCTGCCGACGGGGAGACTCGGCGTGACGGCTGCTTGGCTGATGCTAGCGGTCAGCGCGGCCGTTTTCATCTTTGGATGTCTGGGGTTTGTGGTCTTTTACGGCAATTCCTGGCCCATCCTGTTAAGTGGGCCGGTCTTGCTCTTTTTGTGCGGCTACTCATACTCCAAGCGGTTCACGAAATGGTCGCACATCTATCTGGGGCTGGCCATCGGGTTGTCGCCCGTGGCTGCGTGGCTGGCGATTGACCCGGCCTCGCTGGGCTGGCCGGCTGTGATCCTGATGCTCGCGGTGACCTGCTGGATCGGCGGGTTCGATATCATCTATGCCTGCCAGGATATCGACATCGATCGTCGGGACGGTCTGCACAGCCTGCCGTCTCGCCTGGGCCCGCGCCCGGCGTTGTGGATCGCGCGAACCCTTCACGCGGTATCCGTGGCGATGTTACTGTTGTTATCGCCGGTCGCTCACTTGGGCGTGATCTATTTGTTCGGCGTCGCCGCAGCCGCTGTTCTGTTGATCGTAGAAAACAGTCTGGTTCGACCGGGCGACTACAGCAAGGTGAACCTGGCGTTCTTCACCATGAACGGCATCGTAAGCCTGATCCTGGCCGCCACGGCGATCATGGATATTACTATTTGACTAAGAAACTCCAACAATACCTGTGGCACCGGTTTCCAACCGGTGAATAACACGGGTTGACAATCCGTACCACACTTGTTTTGTTAGAGTGCCTTAGTCTACACGTCAATTGTGAGAACTTCCACGCATGTTCAACACGTTCGACGATGTCCACGCCGCCGGTTGATAGCAACCCCCCACCCATCCAGGTGGTGAGACGAGACGGCCGTCCGGACCAACGAAGCGCCGGGATGAACGGGGCACACACCAAAGGCGGACAGGTGACCGGTCGCTAACGACGGTAACTGTTCTACGAAACGGCCGACTACCGGTCCGCTTGGCGACACGTTCACGCCGCCCGACGCCTCGGCGTACCGCTCCCCCCCGACTTTGTCGCGGCCCTGTCGCAACGGCGCGCCGATCCCTATGCCCCATCGAACGCAGACGGGTAGGGCGTGCTCTGCACGCCTTCGTTGTCGCGGCAGGCCGGGCCTGCCCTACACGGCTCTAGCAGAATAGGTGTGGTACGGGTTCTCAACCCGTGTTGTTCGTCGGTTGGAAACCCGTGCCACAGTTGTCGTGTTATTCACCGGTTGGAAACCGGTGCCACAGTTGTCGCGGCGCACGACAACGGCCCGCTCTACCGCTGCGGGCCGTTGCTATCGACTCGATTACCTTAACAGTACCGCGAGGCGCGAACCGGTCTTACCGTTCGCCGATCTCCAGACTATGCGGCACCGAGGAGATATCGTCCACCGGCGCCCCGCGAACGACGTTATTGGTGACCGCGAACACGAGATCGCCAATGAACACACCGCGAGTGAACCAGTTGTAGCACCGGTCGTCCTCGACTTGCGTGTCAATCCGCCCGAGTTCGACAAATCCTTCCTCCGCCGACACGCGGTACACCATCAACCCCTCGAAGAAGTCCAGGGGGGGGGATGGTATTCTGCCGTCTCCGCCCGGCTCTTCGCCACCATCGTCGCCGCTGCCCGGCTCTTCGCCACCATCGTCGCCGCCCGGCTCTTCGCCACCATCGTCGCCGCCGCGTGGTTCTTCAAGCGGTTCCTCCAACGGTTCCTCAATGACTGAGCCGTAGATGGTCGCCGGCAACGCCAGCAGCCCGCGCTCGGCGAAGTAGGTGAACGCCTTCGGATCCCACAGCGCTTCCGACGATGCCTCGCCGTCGCCGACCACCTCGAGATGATCAAGCTGCGGATTCGCAAAGTCCGACACGTCGAAGATCGACAACTGAACGCCGCGGCGGAACAATTCTCCCTCGGGAATGTATTGTCCCACGGTCAGAAGATGATCCGCGCCCATCGGGACGATAAACGTCGAGAAGCCCGGCACCTTCAGCTCACCCACGACGCGCGGATCACTTGGATCGGACAGATCAAGCGTGAACAGCGGGTCGATCTGCTCGAACGTCACCAAAAAGCCGCGCGAACCGACGAACCGGGCCGACTGAATCTCCTCGCCCGCAGCGATGTCGTCGATACTGCCTATCACCTCCAGAGCGCCATTGTTCTCTGCCAGCACGAAGACATGGTTCGCAGGCTCGTTGCGTTCCATAATGCCGAACCAGGGACCCGTTGTGGTCGCTACTCGCAGGACGCCCTCGTATTCACTCATGGAATACTGATTCAGGATACGGCCCGGCACCTGCCCAACGGCTGCCAGCACGGCCCCTTCCTCGGTGAAGGCGAACTTGTACACGTCGGTGGTTTCGCGCGTATCGCCCCAGATATTCCACTCCGTGTCCGTCAGATACAACGCTTCGGTGGAGGCGTACACCAGTCCCGGCGTAGCCACGATGCCCACTGAGCTGAATTGCCCCTCGTTTTGCACGTCCATGCTGATCACCGTCACCATGCCGAAGCCGTCCTCATCAACCGGATGGTAAACGTTCCGCCACCCGACCATGTCGCCCGTGATCACGGCACCGTCCTCGTCCACCACCTCGAAGTCCGGCAGCAGCACAGCGGCCACGACGTCGATCGTCTCGACCTCCTTCGTGCCCAGCGGCAACACGTCGAAGTAGTGTTCCGGATAGTTGGCCACCACCAAGTGCAAAACGCCGTCGATCATTCGGCTGGAGATGTTGTTGCCTTCAAACGACGTGGCCGATATGACAACCGGCTCGTTCCGGTCCGAGACGTCAATGATGCTCACAAACGTTTTCGGGCGCTCATACAAGAATGGCATCGCTGGAGATGGTTCGCCGGAATCGCCCCCCTCCACGACGTCACCGCCCTCTATGATCTCGCCCGGGCCGTCCAGAAGAAAACCGCCGTGCGTCTCGGTGAGCGCCACAACGGTGTCGCCCAACAGGTAGAGGTCACTGCCTGAGCCGTCCAGTTCCACGTGCCCGGTTTCGGCCAACTCCTCTGGTGGATCGACTCGGACGATGCGCAGGATCGACCGATCGTGCGACTGGTCGATGATGTAGAGATAGCTGCCGTCGGTTTTGACGACATCCGCTTCGTCCACGCCCTCCTCTTGAATTGTGGTGCCCGAATGCTCGGGTTCCTCGTTACCTTTGTCACCAGGGGCCGGCGATTGGCCTGCGTCGCCGCCAGGCGATTCGGGCTGCGGCGCCTCGCCGGTTGCGCCGCCGTCAAGGCCCCCGTCCGGCGATCCCATCAGGGAATCGCCTCCTTCCAACATGCCTCGACCGAAACCGATAAACTCATCGTTGCGCCGGACCACCTCGTTGCGGAAGTACCGCACGAACTCATCGCCCGACGCAAATTGCTTGAGTTCGGCCTTGCCGCTTTCCTTCTTACCGCCGGGAAACAGCAAGCCATAGTCCCAGCATCCGCCAAGACTGATCGCTCCTAACAGTAGCACTGAATATCTTTTCTTCATTGGGGGAGATCTCCTGCAATAGTACTTACATCCATCGGACACATCTGACGTAGTAAGTATCGGCTCACCAAGTGGCCGGTCAAGCACGCTTTGTCTTTATGATGCCACATCCACAGCGTCCCAGCACGTGGTTTTGTCTGAATGTGTGGCGCGAACCACCGGACCACGAGCGCACGGGCACGTCGCGGTGTCCACAAGGCGCTCTGTGTGGACGGTCTGAGAACCTATCCCAAATAAAACCCCTGTGGGATCGGCTCAGCCGGTCTAATGCGGCTTTCCATCTGTGGGACCGGCTTTCCAGCCGGTCACATGACAGGTTAGAAGACCTGTCCCACAGTTTTGGGATAGGCACTGAGCGGCAGGTGGAGTGAGCGTCAAGGTGAGGGATCCGGCCACGGGGGAGGGCAAAGATTCTCCTTGCCCGGTGGCGCCCGCTTCGACTCCGTTGAGCAAAGTGCAACTTTGCTCTACCCGGATTAAGGTATGCGGTGGAGGACGAGGCTTCTCTTTACCCGCTCGGCGATGAATCGAGGGTTGCCACCGGACGGCGGGCGCGGGTGCCAATGCGGGAGACGCGCGTAGCGACCTTGCGCGTGGTTCGTGTGGGTTTCTTGGCCGCGGCAATCTGCTCCTTAGGCTCGCTGAAGAAGCAACCAAAGGCACGGACTCGGTCGTAGCGCCGACGCAAAACCGTTTCGATCTTCAGACGCTTGAGGTCGCGCAGTGAATCGCAGAGGTATTTCTCCAGGTTGGCCGCCGCAGCTTCCGGATCGCGGTGCGCCCCGCCGACCGGCTCAGCGATAACCTGGTCCACCAGTTGCAGACGCCTGAGTTCTTTGGCGGTGAGCTTCAATGCCTCTGCCGCGTGCTTGGCCCGCTCGCCGGTCTTCCACAGAATCGCCGCGCAACCCTCCGGCGAAATCACGGAGTAGAAGGAGTGCTCGAACATGGCCATCCGATCGCAGATCCCGATGCCCAGGGCCCCGCCGCTTCCGCCTTCGCCGATGACCGCGCCAACGATCGGCGTTCGAAGGCGAGACATTTCAAAGAGGTTTGTCGCGATCGCGGAGGCGATGCCGCGTTCCTCCGCTCCGACACCGGGATATGCTCCCTGCGTATCGATCAGACAAACGACGGGGAGACCGAACTTCTCGGCGAGCCGCATCTTCAACAATGCCTTGCGATACCCTTCCGGGTGGGCGCAGCCGAAGTTGCATGCGATCCGCTCTTTCAGTTCGCGGCCCTTGTTGTGCCCGACGTGCAGGACCTTGTGCCCGCCGACGCGGGCGAACGCGGTGATGATCGCCCGGTCGTCCCGAAAGGTTCGATCCCCGTGCAGCACGCACACATCACGAAACACCAGCGACAGGTAGTCGGGGGTGAGGGGTCGCTTGGGGTGCCGCGCTACCTGAACCAATTCCCAAGGAGTAAGCGCCCTGTACAGATTCTTCATCTTCTTGTGAAGTCGCCGGCGTTGTTGCTCAATGTCTGCCGACAGATCGCGACCGGTCTCACGCTGTTCCAATTCCATCTGCTCGATATCATGCTGAATCCGGGCCAGCGACTTCTCAAAGTCCAGAAACCCTACTCCACTCGCTGCGTCTGGACTGATCGACAAAAGCGCCGTTGCCTCGATGCTCATGGTTGACTACGTCTTGGAAGCGGGTTGCCTTAATCAAGATCAAAAACGCGCGCCAGCGTTAGAGATTCCAAATATATAACATACACCCGAATTCCCCCAAGGCAAGGCATTTCCCCGCATAACCGGCAGAATCCGACAAATTCATCCAGCCGTCAAAGACCGAGAATCAGCCTTAACATCCGCCATGTCAGTAGGTTGCGTGCGATCGTCTGGTTCAGAGGCGAAAACCGACAACGCCTGGCAGCCGGGGGCGAAATCGAAATACCACCGCTTGGCCAACGTCCCCATCAGGTCCGTGCCCATGATGATGTCAGGCAGACCGTCCGTATCGAACAAGCCGACATTGATCGCGACCACGCCAAGCGACGGATGCCCCACGGTAATGTCGAGCCGGTCCGGGCCAACCGCACGTCCCGATCCCACCAAGCCCCGCCGCAACACCGTCGTCGTCGCTCCGGTGTCGAATAGGCCGGTCAGAAACGCCGTCGCACCCGGCCCATTCACCTCGACGTCAACGAATGACGAGTCAAAACCCGGCAGAAAGGGCGGTGGCGATGAGAACTGAACGACAACACCGCCGGGTGGCATCGCGTCAAGGAGGGAAGCCTCACCGGTGGAGAAGTCCAACCCCAGCACCTTGCCGGTCATGTGGAAAAACCTAAACCCAACCCCGTTGCAGTCGCTGGCCGACAGCCCGATTATCGCCCCGCCGGTCATGGTCGTGACGGTATCGACGGTGCATACGAACGGCTCCGTAACACGCACACGCTCGCGCCCGCCGAAGACCAGAACGTCAATCTCATCGACGATCTCAAGCCCGAAGGGCTGACGCAGCAGCACCTCGAACTCCCCGCCGGTGTCCACAAACCCCGTTCCGATCGGCTCCCCGCGAACCTCCATCGGCAGGTAGAACAACGGCGCCTGAGGCGGTGCGATGACGTCGCCGCAACCGGCCAACAAGAGTAAAACCACTGAAACAAACGTCAGGGCGTGTCGATTCATGCGGTCCGCACCGTGGATAACTCACAAGAAGATCCGACTGCAACCGGCACCATTCTACCCCACGGTAAGTGTCCAGGCCAAGACACAATGCCTTTCGCGCGTGTGCCGTGCTCACGCTTGCGTGCCGGTGCCATGCTCACGCTTGCGTGCCGGTGCCATGCTCACGCTTGCGCGAGCGTGGCCACCCAATCGGATTGTCATCCTATCCTTCAATTCAGACGCGACGAAGCACTAGGACATCGGCTCCATGTGGATGAAGGCGCGGTCTACGCTTGGCAGGGCCTCAACCGCTTCGCGTGTCGCCTCGCAAACCAGATGCGACTCGACGGTCGACAACGCCCCGTCCACCAGTGCGGTCAGTTCGACGTGTACGAACGTGCCGACGTAATGGCCCAGCACGTCGCCGATTTCCCGCACTCCGGCGACGCTTGCGGCGGCCGCTCGTATCTTCTCCATCAGCTTCGGGTCCGGGGCCTTGCCCATGAGATAATCGATGTTCTCCATGCCGATGCGCCACCCGCTGTATAGGATGTACACCCCTACACCGATTGCCGCCAGCGCGTCGATCATCCGCAGTTGGAACTCCGCGACCACAACGGCCACCAGGCCCAGCGAAGAAACGAGCACATCGTTGCGAGCATCGAGCTGGGCGGCCCGGAACGCGGGACTGTTGAGGGCTCGCCCGTGTCGCCCGAAGTACGCCGCCATCCAGGTCTTGGCGATCGCGGTCACGCACAGCGCCGCGATCGGGTACGGACCGATCTGTTCGGGCAATCGCCCGGTACACAAGTCGGTGACCGCCGTGCGAGAGACCTCAAACCCCAGGATGCCGGTGAAAATGGCGACCAACAAACCGGCGATGGGCTCGGCGCGACGGTGGCCGAACGGGTGATTCTTGTCGGGCTGCATCCAGGCCCACCGCACGCAAAGCAGGATCACGATCGCCGCCACGAAGTCCGACAGCGAGTTGAAGGTCTCGGAGAAAATCGTCAGGCTGTCCGACAGACCACTGGCCGTGGCTTTGATCACCAGCAGGGCGAGGTTGGCTCCAAGCCCCACCAGCGAGGCCCGCATCGCTGCCGACTTTCGCATCGACTATCCCTCGATCAGACGGGACACAAGCCCACGAAACGGCACATAGAACCGGCATTCAACCCGCTAAGGGCACGCCATTCGCGCCGCCGACGCACCGCGCGCACAATATAGACTACCAGAATGGGCCGCTTCCTGCTCGGCGCCGGCTCGCCCGACTAGCGGCTCGCCGGCGTCATTTGCCCCTCGCTTCAGTTGCTCCTAGACTGAGTCGCGATGAACGAGCAGCTTCTGCGAGAACTTTTGCAGGCCGTTCAAAACGGTCAGGTACGTGTTGACGACGCCCTGACGCGGCTGCGCTCACTGCCCTTTGAGGATCTGGGGTTCGCCAAGGTGGATCATCACCGGGCGATTCGATGCGGGTTCCCGGAGGTGATCTACTGCGAAGGAAAGACGACGCAGCAGGTCTGTGAAATCTTCAAGAAGTGCGCTGCCGGCGGCGGAAACGTATTGGCCTCGCGAGCGAACACAGACATCTATCAAGCGATCGTGGCGGCCTTCCCCAGTGCGGAGCACAATCCGACGGCCCGCACGATAACGCTGCGCCAGCGCGACCCGGTGTCGTATGGAGGAGCGGTGGCCATCGTGACCGCCGGGACGAGCGACATACCGGTGGCGGAGGAGGCTCGAGTCACCGCTGAAATCATGGATCAACCGGTCAAGACCTATCACGACGTCGGCGTCGCGGGGCTCCATCGGCTGCTGGCTCAATCCGAAGCCCTCCAGGCCGCCAGCGTAATCATCGTCGTGGCCGGGATGGAGGGGGCGCTGGCCGGCGTCGTGTGCGGGCTGGTGGATTGTCCGGTGATCGCGGTGCCCACCAGCGTGGGATACGGCGTGAGTTTCCACGGGCTTTCGGCCCTGCTGGCGATGTTGGCGAGTTGTTCCGCCGGCTTAACGGTCGTGAACATCGACAACGGTTTTGCCGCCGGTTACGCAGCCGCCCGCATCAATCGCCGCATCAACCAGCGAACAACTTGAGAAATGGCGACGAAACCGATCATCACGCGCGAGATCGCCCCACTGCCAGGCCGTCCGCCGGACGCGCACAAGGGGCTGGTCGGACGCGTGTTGATCATCGGCGGCTGCGTAGGGGACGTGACGATGGTTGGGGCGCCGGCGTTGGCGGCCCGGGGGGCGCTGCGCAGCGGTGCGGGTCTGGTGCAGGTCGTTGTCCCCGCTGCGGCCCAAGCTGCGGTCATCACGATCGAGCCATGCGCGACCGCGCGAGCGCTGCCCAAACGCGGCAAATCCAGGCACTTGTCATCCGTAGTCAGCGATTTCGGCGCGGACGTGGTGGCCTTCGGTCCGGGTCTGGGCGATTCGATTACCTCAGACGCGCTGATCGAATTGTTCACCAACTGTCCCAAACCGATCGTGGTCGATGCCGATGGGCTGAACCTGTTGGCCTCGACCAGGCCCTTCGAGATTCCGAATCCCGGGCGAATCATCCTGACGCCTCATCCGGGTGAATTGCGGCGTTTGCTGACCGGCCGGGGCAAAGACACACCGACAGACCGCCAGGCAGCCGCCCTGGCCTTGACGGAGACTTATGGCGCAGTTGCGGTCCTGAAGGGGCGAGGGACGATTGTCACCGACGGACGGCGTTTGTTCATCAATGAATCCGGCAACGCGGGCATGGCCAGCGCGGGCACGGGCGACGTGCTCACCGGAATGATCGCCGCCCTGATCGGCCAGGGGCTTGCCCCGCTGGAGGCGGCTATCCTCGGAGTCTACCTTCACGGTCTGGCGGGCGACTTCGCCGCTCAGGAGTTGGGTCAACTGCCGCTCACGGCTGTGGACGTCGTCGACGCCTTGCCCGACGCCTTCGCGGAATACGGTCAATAGCCCGCCCGAGGCGATCTTACAGCATATTCGAATGACTTTGACCTCGGAGCATCGCGCGGGCTAAGAGTCCGCAGCACGGACGGGGGTTTGAACTGGTGCAACCCGGTTCGTATCAACGATGACTCGCTCCACACCAACGCGTGGCAGTAGTTCGGCACCGTCTCGATAGCGGCCGGCGGTCGCGCTGATGTCATCTGGAACGCCACGCGGAAAAAGGGCGACCTCAGATTGTCGCAGATGCTCTACGCCTGTTCGACAAACCTCGTCGATGGTATCGCCGCCTAACGGAAAAAAGGAGTCCGCGAGCCTGATACGATTCGCAACAGACGTGCGTGTCGGCGAACGGTCGGCTGCTGATCTGGATTACATGTACGCGGATCTGCTCGAGTCGGACCAGCCCGGGCAGGCGGATGCTGCTTTGGAGAACGACTTGTTAGGACGCCGAGTGGCGGAGTTGTTCGCCAACGGACAGCTCGCCGGCCCAGTCACGGCCAATGGTCGTGAGCTGCGGTCACTGACGTATGATGTTACGGAAGATTCCCGTTCGACGATGGAAACCGTCGGTGTGTATCTGGCAGCACTGGGGATGAGGGTTGTGATCTGAACGCGCGGCGTGCGAGTGAGCGCCGCAGGCATCAAAACCCAGCACTTCCTCACCTTCCGTGGCCATGATGAAGGGGTGCGAACGGGCACCGTCGTTCGGCTCTGCAACTGAAGATCACGATGCGTCGCATCGGCGGAAGCCAAAATGCCGCAAAATTGCCTACGAGGTGCTTGACACGTTTTCGTTGTAGTGTATACTCCGTGGTAACTCACTGGGATTTTGTACTACGTTATCTTTGAGTTGAAAGTCAGTCCCATGTTTGCCGTCAGATACACGTCCTGTTGGCTTCGACCACGCCCCGGCGGCTAGACCCGTCTTCCCTTCCGGGCCTGTGGCCCTCCCAAGCCTCTAATCCGGATCATAGTCCGTCGCTGGCGTGCCGTGCGACCGGGTGTCCGGCGCGCGTGGTCGACCTACGCGAACCGACCTGGCGCCGGCGTTTCTGCGGCGGCGCGTTGGCTCCTGGAAATCGAAGTTTGAGGCTGGGGGCGTAACGCCATACCGCCGTATTGCTAAAGATCCGCTTGACGGGCTACGCCCGCGGTGTGCCTCGATTGTCGCCGTTTCAGGCGACGACGGCGCCCTGCGGCGATCACGCATCTTCTGCCACAGCACCACCACGAGAAGGAGTGCTAACCATGCGACAGGACGAGATCGACGAGATTCGTTCGTGCATACTGACGGATAAGACGAAGTTCCACTACTTCAAGGACCGTTACGCCCTGATGCTCCTGGCGTGGGTGGCCAAAGACGGGGTTGCAGTGGGAAATGTCAAGAGAAGCAGGTTTGGCCGTTTGATGCAGAAGCGGATTCCCAGGGAAGTTGCGTCGCGGGCGCCGAACGGTCTGTTGACGCGCACATCGCTGGAGTCCTTCTGGCCGCAGCAAACGGAAGTCTACCTGTTGACGCTTGGACAGTGGGGCGAAACGGGAGCATGGTGTCGCAACTGGCAGCAGACCTCCCGCCCGGGGTTGAACCTGGTGCTGCACGTGAACTTCAGCAACAAACACAACGCGCCCTACAGGAAACTGATGAGAGGCAACGACTGCCACCCGTTCCGCTGCCACTTTCACCCGAACGCACCCGAGGGACATTTCACCCTGGCCTGGGCCAGGTTCGACGTTGATCTGAAGGGTGGTGAAGCCATTATCGAGGAGATCCAAAACGACTGGCTGCGCAACGCCCAGTCTGAGCTCAACTGGCTCCAGACACTATCGGCCGGAAGGGCTGAGGAGATATTGAAACGCCAATATGGCGAGCCGTCGTTCACAGTCGAACAGTTGAAAAGCTACATCGATCAGGTTCTAGGTCCTCACCAGAGGATCTGGGACGAGGCGACGCTGGCGGCCTCCCTATGGGTTCTGCGCGACGTAATCGGCATCCGGCGCGTCTATTACCACACTTTTGAGGGCGGAAACCGGCTAAAGCGATTGACGCGAGACCGGCCTCCGCGTTCCCTGTATTCGACGCTGCCGAAGCGCTTCTGCTTCGACCAGACCAGCCGGCAACCAAAGATGCTCGTAGACTGCCGGCACCGGCGTGTGCGCCGGGAATTGCGTTTGAGTCCGCCTCGTTGGTTCATCTTCGAGTGATCCGCGCGGCCAGGGTCCCGCCGCCTTCGAGTACGATCCAGGCTGGCGACAGTGGAGCGAAGCTCTGCTTTGCTCGGCGGCGTTGAGTTTGCCACCAGCAGGCAAAAAAGGCGGGGGTCCCTCCAGGGCCAGCGCGCATAAATGGGTAGTTTGGGGTATCTGGCGTGATGGGTCGTCATCGGTTATATCTTATGCAGGTTCGCCGAATGGAGCGGCGAGGATTTGTTGCAGAAGGAGACTGCCGATGAGTGACACCAATATACCTGTAACCGTACCAGTGACACCAATATACCTGTAACCGTACCAGTGACACCAA
>Ga0114922_10002156_pt1 | contig 18552 bp, 8 predicted proteins | sample AartaG_FD_100975 | JGI IMG/M metagenome (GOLD analysis project Ga0114922, IMG submission 100975) | Deep subsurface microbial communities from Aarhus Bay to uncover new lineages of life (NeLLi) - Aarhus_00045 metaG | ecosystem: Environmental > Aquatic > Marine > Oceanic > Sediment | place: Aarhus...
CTTAAGCTCTGCATATCTTGTTACCTCGATACACATTAAGTTCCGTTCTGGCCTGGTGGCTAACCTTTGACCAGGCTGGATTGTCCAGCTGATTCACAGCAGCTTACCTTGGCACACTCACCATTTTGTCACCACAGATGCTGATTTTACATCAATCGAGTCCCAAAAAATGTTATTTTTTGGCGGAATAATGAAATTTGCAAAAAAATATCGGACCCGTGGAGGATTCAATGTCCTTTGTTCATCACATGCTGATCACTTGAAAAGACTCTCCAACACCTACTTTTCGTACGCCATGACCTCGACTAAGTGCCGGCCCGGATTGGCCGAGTTGTATGTTTGCATGACGCGGATATAACGTGCCAGTCGAGGCTTGAAACGGCATGTAAAACCGTCTTTTGTGGAAGGCTTCTTGTTGTCTCGTTTATCGGCAACCATGTCCCACTTCCTGCCATCCGCCGACGTTTCGACAGTAAAGCCGTAGTATCGCTTGTCACCGTAATAACCGACCACGACCACGCGGCCAATGGCGGTCGGCTTTTGGAGATCAACTTGCCACCATGCATCGCCGGGGTGCTTCTGCACGTCGGTGGCCCAATAGCTGTCGATGTCGTCGTTTCGTCCGTCGTTGGCGAGGTTTGCGGGAAACGGCGGCAAAGCATGAGAGCACTTTACGGGCTTGCCGGTCGTAAGGCTCACCAGGTTGGGCTTGGTCCAGTCACATGTTTCCTTGTATAGGTCAACCACTGTAGGGAAGTCCCACCGCTTCTTCTGATTCGATCGCTGCACCACTTCCACGCCTTGGAGCGAACCTATCAACGGTCGCGACTTTGGCAAGGTGAGAACTATCCGCCTGGGCGGATTTCGCTTCGGCGGATCCAGTTCGACTTCGACGCCATTTTTCGTCCCACGGACGGTCAGCTTCATCTCGCCGAAATGCGTGGGCAATCGCTCGACGTGAATCTCTTTGGCTTCGCCGAGCCACCAGTCGGGAACCGCGCTGAGCAGGTGGAGTTCGTCGCCGACTTCATGGACGAGCATGTGGCGGAGCATGATCGTGTAGTTGCATGCGCCGGTAACGTGCGGGATCGTGTGGCTCCAGGCCATACGTTTCTTGTAGAAAATGCCTTCGGGGAACGCATGGGCGGCGGTCGAGTGGAGCAGGTACCAGTAGAAGTCCTCGACGACTTGCTCGTGCCGGCCGCGGACCAGGTCGGTCATAGTCGTATACGCGCCCATGTAGGGATGGATGGCGTCGACGTTTCCGCGGCCCTTCCATTGGATCGTGCCCTCGATGTACCCGCCGGCAAAATCCTTGCGGACGTGCCGGCTCAGTGCGGCGACGCGGGGGTCGTCTCGATCGAAAAGTTCGGTCGGCCAGAGCGTTTCGGTATTGCCCCAGTGCGTGCCGTCTTTCTCCCAACTTGGTGGAAAGTGCTTCAGAGCGGTGTTTTTCCACGCAGCATCAATGTCGGCCCGGTATGCCTTGGCCTCGGCCAGGAGTTGCCCGGCCTCGTCGTGCTTTCCGAGGGCTCGTGCAGCATCGGCCGTGCAGAGCATCGCACGCAGGTTCCACAGGTCGTAGCCAACGATATGGTTCTTGGCATCCCAGAGACATTCGCCGTCGGCAGGAGCAGTGGGCAGCACACCGGTAAATGGCGAAGGAGTGGTGCGCCGGGCCTTCATCGTCCACCGCACGGCACGGAGCATCTGCGGGTATACCCGTTCGAGAAATTCGCGGTCGCCGGTGATCCTGTAATACTGCCACAAAGTCCAAACGGCTTGGCCGTTCGCGTCGAACTGGTTCTTTTGCGATTCGAATCGGCCGTCGCCGCGCTGGCGTATGAGGTAGAGTTCGATCGCTTTGGCAGCGGTGTCCATGAACCCGGCTTCTTCCAGCTCCATCACCTGGTAGGCACCATCGCGGATGTAGAAAGTGTCGTAGAAATCCTCGCCACCGTGTACCTCGCCATGGTCGTTGGCAATCAACTGGCAAACGTGGGCGGCCAGCAGCGCTTCGGTGGCCTTGCGGCAAGGCACTTCGATCATGGCCGCGCGATCCATCACGCCCTGCCAGTATTCCGCAGTGCGTTTGAGCCACAAGTGTGCATCCTCCCGGTCATACTTCCCGGGGTCTTCGATGGGGAAGAATGTGTATCGGGCGACGCCCTCGGCCGACCCGCCGGGCGCCAGTCGCCACGACCAGGAATGCTTGCGAGTAGGGACCTTGTCAATCTTTGTTTCGCTTTGTTCTTCGGGAGTTCTCGGCGCCTTCACTTGAGCGTTCGGTCCGACTTCAACGTTTGCCTGGACGGGCTCCTCGGATGTATTGGTGGCCTTGACACAAATCCAATTCAAGAAGTTCTCGCCCTCGGTTGGCCAGTCAACCGCCTTTCGCCAATCCTTCGCATCGGGCAGCGGTGTGGCCCAGTACGTCACTTCGTAACTCACGGGTCCTTCCTCGGCGGTGACCAGGATGATCGGCATCCAGCCTTTCATCGCCAGCTTGGGATTTGACCGGCTCAAGGGCATGCGACTGGGGCCGATGCGAATCTCGACGGGTATCTTGCCCGCCAGGACCAGTTCGTTGCCGGGTGTGATGCGACTGCCGTGGATGTAGTCCTTCAGCCCGACGACGTTCCAGTTGTTTGTGAAATAATCAAAATTCTCAACAGAGCCTACAACACTCTCGATGAGCGAACGGTCCAGTGGGCGGTAGTTGACGCCGGCAGCTTTCAGCCGTTTTCGATGTTCCAGCAATCGGCCGAGGAACTGTCGGAAGCTGCGATTTTCTTTGGGCGACCAAAGCACTTCGCTCAGCGCACACGCCCGGGGAAACGCCATGAATTCGCGGCGTTTGTAATCAGGGATCAACTCGCCCCAAAGTTGGCCTTGCCCTCCGAGGACGTGCTTCGCCTGTTCGGCGTTGAGTTCTGCGGAGATCGGTTCGAAGGTGTAGACCTTCCGGAGGTTGATCACGCTGCGGCCCAGTCCGGTTTCTTTCGGCCCCTGGCGATAGTCGAAGTAGGTATGCGATGTCGGCGCCATAATCACATCGTGCCCGGCGCGGGCGGCGGTGATGCCGCCGCTTGTGCCACGCCAACTCATCACGGTTGCCCCGGGGGCCAGACCGCCCTGGAGAATTTCATCCCAACCGACCAGCCGTCGTCCGTTTTTCGTCAGGAACGTGTCCATCTGCTTGATGAACCAGCTGTGCAGTTCGTGCGCGTCCTTGAGTTTCAATCGCTTCAACTGTGCCTGCATTTCGGGGTCGTCGGCCCAGTGCCCGGTGTTGGCTTCATCGCCGCCGATGTGGATGTACTTGCTGGGGAACAGCTCGATCACCTCGCTCAACACGTCCTGCAGGAAGGCGACCGTTTCGGGGCGGGGTGCGATCAGGCCCTTGGTCTTGCCCCACCGCTGCTCGGGCGGTAACTCGGCGAGGTGGCCCGTGTTGATGCCCAACTTCGGGTAAGCCACGATCGCCGCTCCGGTGTGAAACGGCATCTCGACCTCCGGCACCATCGTGATATGGCGATTCGCAGCGTAGCGGACAATCTCTCGAATGTCGTCCTGCGTATAGTAGCCGCCAACGTATTGGCCACCGTCATCACGGCGTCGTGAGTGATCCATTTTCGAACCGACCTCCGTCAGCTTGGGATACTTTCGAATCTCAAGCCGCCAGCCCTGGTTGTCGGTGAAATGTACTTGAAGACGGTTGAACTTGTGGGCCGCCATCGCATCGATGAACCGCAGCATGTCCTCTTTCGGAATGAAATGCCGCGCCGGGTCGATTAGTAGTCCGCGCCAACCGAAGCGCGGGTAGTCGATGATCTTCACGCAAGGAACCGACCATTGCACGCCCTCGACCTTCGCGGGGCGATAAACCTCCGCCGGCAGAAGTTGACGAACTGTTTCACTACCGTAGAACAGCCCTGCCGGTTCTGCTGCGCGAATGTCGATGCGTTTTGGGGTGACGTTGAGCTTGTATCCCTCAGCGCCGAGTTGTTCCTTGAGGGCAGCATCCAACGAGAGAACGATTGCATTCTGGTCCGTCCCGTCCTCCAGAAGTTTCAGCCGAAACCCCATCGCCGGTGAAAGGGCTTCGATCAACTTGCCGGCTTCGGTCTTGGCCGGGCCGGATGCAACGACCCTGGTCGCCGGGCCGACCTCAAACGTGCCATCGGCCTCCTCTAGAGACACCGGCTGCGGGATGAGGGCCGGAGATTGTGCACCTTCGGCTGCCGGAACCGAGAACAAGCAGGCAAAAATGAGCCAGATGACGATCCTTACAGGTTTTGATAGTTTCATCTCTATACCTCCTCGTAGAACTCTATCTTTGAGGATCATATGCGGTGATCTCGATTGATAGAACATTTGATTTCCACCGATGGGGTGATAATAGCACACTAAGGTGTACAGTTCAACAGAAAAAAAGAAGACTTATCACCCGGAAATACCTCACCAAATAGGAATACGAGAATTTGCTTTTCGCAATTGTACATAAACTTTATACAAGTGCACTGGTAAGGATAATAGAAAATAAAGTAACTTTGGGAAAGATATGTTCATAAAAAATAAAGAATTCTATTGACTATTTGAAATAAATATTTGATATAAGCGTCTTACTACAAGGTGGTGCATATGAGAACTCGAAAAGACGGCACGGACACGCGTAATAAGTTACTTAAGGCTGCATCAGAAGCCTTTGCCGCAAAAGGCTACCGGAACACAACAGTAGCCGAAATTTGCCGGCGAGCGGGCAGCAATGTGGCAGCGGTGAACTACCACTTTCGTGGTAAGGATACCCTATACGCATTAGTATGGCGGAACGCTTTTGAGGAAGCCTTGCGGGTATATCCGCCGGATGGTGGACTACCAAATGAGGCATTGCCGGAAGAACGTTTACGTACTTTGATTTACTCTCTTCTGCATAGAATAATGGATGACGGTCGGCTTGGATATGCAGGGCAGATACTTCTACAGGAAATGTCAAATCCTACGGATGTGATTCAGCAGGTCCGCCGTGATATGATTCGCCCTCTGCGCGAACATATACGACAAGTTATGACGGAATTGTTGGGCCCGGACGCAGATAATAGGCAAATAGGATTATGTGAAATGAGTGTGATTCATCAATGTTTGGCTATTGGATTTCGCAAGGGAAGACTGCCGCCATATATACTTGAGGGCAGGCCCACACCGGAATTCATTGATGCCTAGTGGAACATATAACGCGTTTTTCTTTAGCAGGAATAAAGGTCATTCGCAAAGAGAACGAAGCTGGTCGAACCTAAATCCCATTAGGAAAGCTACTGAGACATATTGACTGAGTACAGTATTAGTGAGAAACATGATACGTTTGAAAAGACAGTTACGGATGCGGCTTCTATGTGGAATCCTCCTTTTATTGGTTGGAGGCTGCTCGCCTCAGGTCAAGAAGCCGGCAATGCCCGTAAAAATTCCTGACTCGTTTTCTGCTACGGGCACAGCATCGCTGCCAGAAAAGTGGTGGAGTGCATTTGAGGATGATGAACTTGATATCCTCATCGAAAGTGCCCTGACTAACAACTTCGACTTGCAGACAACGTGGGATCGATTAGCTCAGGTGGAGGCCATTGCCAAGAAAAACTCAGCAATTCTTTGGCCCCAGGCGGAACTTGAAACCTTATTCAGACGCCGTCGTCAGGACAATCAGGGTCTTACTTCCTACAGCAGCCTCTATACGCTTGGCATTGCCGCCAGCTACGAAGTCGACCTGTGGTCTAAACTGAGGTCATTGCAGAATGCCTCCCAACTCGATGTAGAAGCCAGCCGGGACGCTGTGGATACGGCAGCCATTACGCTGGCCGCTTCAATTGCTAATACATGGTACCAATTAGGCGAAAATAAAGCCCTGGTCCGAATCGCACAGGAACAGATTGAGACGAATAAGAAGGTTCTTGATATTGTTACCGTCCAGTTCAGAAAAGGTATGGCCTCAGCAGCCGATGTGTTAAGGCAGCGCCAGTTGGTTGTTTCGACAGAAGCCCGGTTGATTACGGCTGAAGAGACGGTGGCGCTGCTTCAATACCAGCTTTCGGTTTTGATTGGCAAACAGCCTGTATTGGCCTGGCAGCAAACTTCCATTGATCTTCCGGACTTGCCGCCGATGCCTGAGATTGGTATCCCTGCTGAGGTCCTGCAGCGCCGTCCTGATGTTCGCCATGGGTATCGGCAGATACAAGCTGCCGACCATCGTCTTGCCGCTGCCATAGCAGATCAGTATCCCCGTATCAGTATCCTGGCAGATATCGAGACTTCATCCGGAACTTCGGTGCATGACCTTTTCGATGACTGGCTGGCTAACCTGGCGGCCAATGCGATTCAGCCTCTATTTGACGCAGACCTGAGAAAAGCGGAGGTAGAGCGTCAAAAGGCCGTAGTCTCAGAGCGTCTCCACACCTGGGGTCAGACTATCCTGTACGCACTGCAGGATGTCGAAGCCACATTGACGTGGCATCAGCAGCAAACACAATTGCTCGAGAATCTCAAACATCAGCTAAGCCTTGCACGCCAAACCTATCAACGCAACCGAGAAAGCTACATCAAGGGGCAGGTTGATTACATTCGAGTGCTTGAATCGCTGCAGTCCCTGCAGGAATTGGAGCGCAACGTAGTACGGGCTCAAAGTAATCTCATCCAAAGCCGGATTGACCTTTATCGATCCATTGCCGGTCCGTTCGATCTTTCACGACCCACGCTCGCTCACACCAGTAACTTAAATGAGGCAGCGGCAACGTCAGAGAATGTTACTCAAGACGAATAGGTGGTATTATGACAGAAAATAAAAGTATTAAAAGGAACCTAAAGGAAAAACCTCGTCGATTGCGGGGTGTGCTGGTCGGAGGAAGTGTCAAGATTCTATTATCTGTGCTGATTGTCACTGGGGCCATCGCAATCTATCGTCATCAGATCAATACCAGCCCCCGCGCAGGTCGAAAGAAACCACCGCGCCAAGCCAAATTAGTGCAGGTAATCCCGGTTCGGAAAGACAACTGCACCACAACGGTAAAAGGTAATGGGCTGGTTATACCGGCACGAGAGGTGACGTTACATCCTCAAGTAATTGGGCAGATCGTGGAAGTCTCTCCGGATGTCGTCCCCGGGGGTTTCGTTAAAGCGGGGCAAAAGCTCATGGCCATCGACCATCGAGATTACGAAATTCAGGTCAGGCAGCGGCAAAGTGAGGTAGCTAAGGCGGTTAAAGACCTGAAAGTCGAGCAGGGTAATCAGGCGGTTGCCAAACAAGAGTACAAGATACTCGGCGAAGTGATAACCGATGAAGATCGCGAACTTGTCTTACGCGAACCCCAGTTGCTCTCAGCTCAGGCAGCTCAGGAGTCGGCGCAAGCGGCCCTGGAGAAGGCCAAACTCGACCTGGCTCGGTGTGACGTTGTTGTACCATTCAACGCTGTCATTCAACAGAAGCACACCGACCTTGGGGCCTCCGTGTCAATCAATTCAGAACTGGTAACATTGATAGGAACCGATGAGGTCTGGGTAGAGGCGAAGGTGTTTGCCGATCAACTTAAATGGCTCGATATACCAAAAAGGAATGGTGACCTCGGCGCGAATGTCACGATTCGTAATACCGGCGTATGGGGAGAAGATAGATTTCGGACCGGTCGTGTGCTTTGTCTGCTTGGAGAACTTGAAACACAGGGCCGTTTGGCACGGCTGCTGGTAACCGTGGATGACCCATTTTGCCTGAAGCCGCAGAATCGTAATCTGCCCCAACTCTTAATGGGCTCGTATATATCTGCGGAGGTTGAAGGCCGAGCGTTGTCGGACGTGTTTCCAATCAAGCGTTCCCATCTTCGTGACAACGACACCGTCTGGATCATGGGAGATGGCGGTCAGCTCGAGATTCGGCAGGTACACATTGTCTTCCGCGGACCCGACCGGGTATATGTCACCGAAGGTTTAGCCGAAAATGAAAAACTTGTCGTTACCGACATCGCTGCGCCGGTGGCGGGTATGCCTCTAAGAGTTGCTGGGGCTAAAGAGCAAAGTGAACAGCGGGATCACGAGATGGCACAAGAGGAAAAGTAATGGCCACAAAGGGAACACCAATAATACCTAAGAACACTCATGGCAGCATTTCACAGAGCAAGGGACCTATTGCCTGGATGGCACGCAACCGCATTACGCCCAATCTGCTGATGCTCGTTTTTTTGGTTGGTGGCTTTTTAGTAGCGCTTCGCACCAAGCAGGAGGTATTTCCTGAATTTGACCTGGATATTGTTACTGTGCGAGTCGTATATCCGGGTTCGAGCCCGGAGGAAGTCGAGCAGGGTATCATATTAGCCATAGAAGAAGGTATCCGCAGTCTGGATGGAGTCAAAGAAATTACCGCAACAGCCGCTGAAGGCTCGGGTAGGATTGTGGCTGAATTGGAAGAGGGGACCGAGGCACAGCGTGTCTATCAGGACATCAAGCAGGAAGTTGACCGCATCATCACATTCCCGCTAGATGCGGAGGAACCCGAAGTGAGCCTCGTGATCCGCCGTCGGGAGGTCCTGCAGCTCCAACTATATGGGCAGACGAGTGAATGGGTGCTGCGCGAGCTGGCAGAGCAGGTCCGGGACCGATTACTTATGGACCCTTTGATAACCCAGGTCGACCTCCGCGGCGCGAGAAAATATGAGGTTGCTATTGAGATTGATCAGGATACACTTCGTACCTATAACCTGACTCTTGAGCAGATTGCCCAGCGGGTTCGCCAGACCTCCGTTGAGATTCCAGGCGGCAGCCTCGAGACTCAGGGCGGTGATATTCTGCTGCGCGTCAGCGAGCGACGAGACTGGGCGAAAGAGTTTGCAACCATTCCACTTATTACTACAGCCGATGGCTCGGTGCTGTTCCTTGGAGATGTCGCACAGATAAAAGATACCTTTGAGGAGCAAGACCGCTACGCCGCCTATAATGGGAAACAAGCTATCGGTATTGCCGTGTATCGCGTGGGCGATCAGACTCCAATCGGGGTCTCTGATGCAGTGCGTTCCGCCATGGTCGATATCGAGAAGGACCTCCCGCCTGGTATCAATTGGGTCATCAACCGGGACCGATCTGAGATATACCGTCAGCGTCTGGAACTGCTGCTCAAAAACGCCTTTTTAGGCCTGATGCTGGTATTGCTGTTACTGGGGCTGTTCCTGGAATTCCGTCTTGCCTTTTGGGTCACTATGGGTATTCCGATTTCTTTTTTAGGTTGTTTTCTGTTTTTGCCTGGTATGGACGTCACGATCAATATGATGTCTATGTTTGCGTTTATTGTGTCCTTAGGCATCGTGGTTGATGACGCCATCGTGGTCGGCGAAAACATCTACGAATACCGCCAGCGGGGGATGCGTCCGATGCAGGCTGCGATTATGGGTGCCCGTGATGTGTTGTTGCCGGTGACCTTCAGCATCCTGACTAATATCGTGGCATTTTTACCGCTCTGCTTTATCCCCGGAATTATGGGCAAGATTTGGCGTGTCATACCATTTATAGTCATCACGGTTTTTACCATCTCCTGGGTGGAAGCACTCCTTATTCTTCCGTGTCATTTAGCCCATGGCAAACAAGGCAGATCGACCCGGGCTGGACTTCTGGGAATGTTACAGCGATACGTCAGTAGAGGATTGGAATTGTTTATCCACAAAGTATACGCGGCGTTTCTCGGATTATGTATTCGTTTCCGCATTGTCACGGTAGCGCTTGGTTCAGCAATACTCATCGTGATTTTGGGGTATGTTACCAGTGGGCGGATTGGCACTATCTTGATGCCTCGTATCGAATCGGATGCATCCGTTGTGACAGCCATTTTACCCTACGGCTCGCCAATCACAAAAGCCCAACAGGTCTGCCAAAAGCTAATTGCTGCTGCTGAGCATACAGCCAAAACAAATGGTGCTGAGCGGCTGGTCGAGGGCATTTTTTCACTAATTGACGAGAATGTGGTCGAAGTCATGATCTACCTGACTGATCCTGACATCCGCCCAGTCTCTACCGCCGAAGTGACGCGTCTGTGGCGAGAGCGTACAGGGCCTGTCCCCGGTTTGGAGAGTCTGCGATTCGAGTCAGACAGAGGCGGCCCCGGCTCCGGTGCAGCCCTGACAATTGAACTAAGTCACCGTGACATTGACGTTCTCGACCGGGCAAGTGAGGCCCTGGCTGCCATGTTGGCGGACTTTTCAAATGTCAAGGATATTGACGATGGATACACTCCGGGCAAACGGCAACTTGACTTCAGTCTAACCGAAGAAGGACACAGCCTGGGGCTGACCCAGCAGGCGTTGGCCAGGCAGCTACGTAATGCTTTCTATGGCTCTCAGGCTGTCCGTCAGCAGCGCGGACGTAACGAAGTCAAGGTCAAGGTGCGTCTGCCTCGCGAACAAAGAGTCCGTCAGTATGACCTCGAACAATTGCTGATTCACACACCCCAGGGCACAAACGTGCCGCTGGGTCAAATAGCACAAATTGAACCGGGACGTTCTTACACCATTATCAACCGGCGTAACGGACGTCGGACGGTTACCGTGACGGCTAATGTCGAACCTATCTCACAAACCAGCCAGGTGATGGCAATCCTTGAATCTGAGATCTTGCCCCAAATAATGAGGGATTTCCCGGGACTGTCATATCGCTGGGAAGGACGTCAGCAGGACATGAGAGAAAGTATCGAGAGGTTGTTAAGCGGTTTATTACTTGCGCTTTTTGCTATTTATGCGCTATTAGCCATACCGTTCAGCAGCTATTATCAGCCAATAATTGTGATGATCGCGATTCCCTTTGGAATCGTTGGAGCGGTGCTTGGCCATATGCTCATGGGCTATTCGTTGAGTCTGATGAGTATGATGGGCATCGTTGCTCTCTGTGGAGTCGTGGTAAATGACTCGCTGATTCTGATAGATTACGCAAATCGGCGACGGCGAGAAGGCATTTCAGCTCTTGACGCTATTTACCAGGCCGGTCGGCGACGTTTTCGCCCCATTTTGCTGACAACCCTGACAACCTTCGGAGGACTTGCCCCGATGATATTTGAGACATCACGTCAGGCAAGATTCATGATTCCGATGGCCATCTCGCTGGGATTCGGAATTCTATTTGCTACGAGCATAACTCTCGTGCTCGTCCCTTGCCTGTATATAATAGCCGAGGATGTACGCAGGTTTACTCGATGGTTGCTTCCTTTTAGCCGTGAGCTCGACCTCACACACAACTCTGGTATGGGCTAATAAATAGCGTAGGTGGGAACAAGAAAGTATGAGAAGTAACATATTCAGTAAACTCTATTGATAGCATGGCTAATACCCCAACGGGGAAAATGATAATTTGTCATAGGCGAAAGTCCAACTGAAGGGGCCATATGAAGGTAAAGGATGAAATGAAAAAGAATAAAACCATTTATGATTGTTTTTTATCAGCTTACTCTACTGCGGATAGCCGAGCAGAACTTAACGGTATACTGTTCCAAATGATGTTGGCTGGGATTATTTTAACAGCTTCGGTTTGTTTATGCGATCCTGCTTGGGGGATGGGGGCAGAAAAACGCTTACCGCGGGCAGCCCGGAGTGTACATTTGTGGTATCCTGCGAAGCAGGGTATCGTATTTTACAATGAAGTAACCGTGGAGAACAGTTTCCCAGGCAGTTACTTCTGTGTGTGTGGTTTTAAGCACGGATATTTCGGTATCCAAGAGTTGTGGCAAGGCAGAAAGGTCGTGCTCTTCTCTGTGTGGGAACCGGGCAATCAGGATAATCAGGATACTGTACCACAAGACCGTCGAGTAAAGGTGTTGTATGAGGGACAGGATGTACGCGTCAGCCGGTTTGGTAACGAAGGCACCGGCGGCAAGAGTATGTTCTACTACCAATGGAAGGTCGGTGATACTTATAAGTGTATGGTCAAGGCCTCCGTCGAAGGTGACCGAACAACTTATGAGGCCTATTTCTACATCAACGAAGAAAAAAAATGGAAACATCTGGCGACGTTTCAAACAATTACAGGCGGAGATTATCTAAGCGGGTATTATTCATTCGTGGAGGATTTTTTACGTAACGGTCAAAGTGCGCAGAATGTTCGTCGGGCACGGTATGGCAACGGCTGGGTCAAGACCAAAGACGGCAAATGGCTGCCGCTCATCCAGGCAACGTTCACGGCCGATAGGACACCGACAATGAATATCGATGCGGGTTTAAAGGATGGCCGATTCTTTCTTCAGAACGGAGGTGACACAGAGAACCGTATATTCCTGAGGTCAAAGATAGACTGCCCTGTCGAGCAGATGAGTCAGCCGGAAGTGAGCTTTGACGGGGAGTGGGAGTTGGTCTGGACAGACGAGTTCAATTACGAAGGATTGGCCGACGAAAGTAAGTGGGATTATGAAGTGGGATTTATTCGCAACCGCGAAAAGCAATATTATACAAAAGCCCGGCCGGAAAATGCTCGGGTTGAAAACGGTACGCTGACTATCGAATCGCGGAAAGAGAAATACGAAAGGGGTGAGTATACGTCGGCAAGTCTTCATACATGGCACAAAGCTGAATGGTTGTACGGTAGAATTGAAGTGCGAGCGAAGCTTCCAACAGGAAAGGGGATGTGGACTGCCATCTGGATGCTTGGAACCAACCGGGATAAGGTCGGATGGCCCGCTTGTGGCGAAATCGATATTATGGAGAATGTCGGATTTGACCCTGATACAATCCACGCAAACATACACACGAAGGCATATAACCATGTAATGAGAACGAACAAGGGCTCGAAAATAAAATGTGAAAAACCATACGAACAGTATCATATCTATGCAATTGAGTGGTACGAGGATCGGCTCGACCTTTCTCTGGATGACGAAAAGTATTTTACTTTCAAAAATGGAGGAACAGGCAATGATGTTTGGCCTTATGATAAACCACACTACCTAATCTTAAACGCAGCCATTGGCGGCTCCTGGGGTGGTCAAAAAGGAATCGACGATGGTATCTTCCCGCAAAGGTACTATATAGACTACGTGAGAGTCTTTAAGAGAAAAAGGAACTGATATCGCCGTTATCAAGAGTGAGGTGTTTAAAGAATCGAATAGATGTACTATAGTACCTCTGTTAAGTCATAGTCTGTATTCCTTTTTTCTCACCTTTTTTGTCTTGGCGCACATACAACCCGACACAACCCGAAACCCCGTTATCTGCCAATTCTGTAAAAATTCACTCCCCATAAGCCCTGTGTTATCAGTGATTTATAAAAAAGCGAAAATTTAGCGCCGGATTCAATGGCCGATGGTGAAAAGCATCTGATAGTAGTATGACAATTCAAACAATACTATAAGGGCAAGCCTACACTCCCCCTGGTTCCATTTAAGGTTGACAAGCACATAGGGTAGTAAGCACAGCAGATGGTAGAACTGTATCCGAACAGAAGCTGGACGCAATGCCTGTTTTTGACGGCATGAGCGCAGCACGTAGTAGAGTTTTTGTATCACTGAAGAACGGTGAAGTGCAGTGCTGGGATTAGCCTATAGGTCCTGAATGGTTGATAGGCCGTAGGGTAAAAACTCATCTGTGGCTATAACTACCTTTCTACTACCAGCGAGAAGGCACTAAGGAAACTCCACAATCCGGATATCCTTGTACCATGCTTCGCTGGGGCCCCCACCGTGAATCTGCAGACCTATCAGGCCCGTCTGTTCGATCGAATCGTCGCCTTCGGTATAATCGACCGTCTGGTAACCGTTAATCCAAAGCCTGATTCGTTTTCCCTCGCAGCGTACAATGTAATCATTCCAGCCATCGAGCTTGAGAACCTTGTCCAGTTCGGGCCTGTTGGCACTTGCCAGAACCTTCCTCCTTCGCGATTCGTCATACAAACAGCCCCAGTAATGCTGCCCCATATCCGCCTGGTAACCGATCATTTCGTTATGATTCGGGACGCGACGGGAACGAATCTGGATACCGGCGTTGGCGTTTTTGCCGAGCAGCTTAACCTTGAGACTTAGTTCGAAATTATCGTATTCCTTCTCAGCGCACAGAAACTCATTTCGCTTAATCCTCTCTTTGAGAGTTCCGCCTACGATCGCTTCATCTTCGATCCTGAAAATGTCGAGGTTCCCATCCCAGCCTGCAAAGGTCTTACCGTCAAAGATTGGCCCCGCCTTGCTTTGCTTGCCCTCTTCATGTACCAGTAAAGGTCCTTCATGAAAACAATCGATTTCAATGCCCTCGACTTTAGCACCGTCGGCGTTTCTAATGCGCGCACAGAATTCCCAGGGGCCAACATTTTGCGTGATTTTCAACATCAATTTGTTCCAGCCTTCGTTAAGCGTGATTTTCGCCTTGTCCGAGCCTGGGATTGCGGCCCGGGCGATGTTGTTGGCATGGACGAGCTTGCCGTTGAGCCATGCCTTGTTGCCGTCGTCGCTTCCCAACTCAAGGATGACCTGCTGTTTTCTGGGGGATTTAATTGAGGTTTTAACATAAGACACGCGGCTGTTGCCTGGATAGAGCTTCAATAAATCGAGGATCCAAGGCCTTTTGGGATCGGTGCCGGCGGGTATGGGCGACCATTTGACATCGGCTGATATCGTCTCAGGCGCAAAGGCAACAGCGAAAAGTTCGCTGTGATTACTATTATCTTTGAAATACGGACCGGTCACCTGCCAGGCAAGGATAAAATCTTCGAAGCTTTTTATCATATCGATGACTGAGCGGGCCCGGGGATGTAAATTGTTCAGTGTTGGATCGGCCAATACTTTTCCTGCGGCGGTGGATGCAAGAGAAGCATCCATGGCCGAAGTTTTTTGCGCTAAAGCAATAACAGCAAGAGAAGCTTCGGCTTTTACGGCAGGCTGCTCCATCACACTAAGAGCCATTCGCAATGCATCGGGATGAGCCACTTCGGCGAGCCCTGAAAGAACGAGTTTTCGCTTGGCGGGCGTGTCGGACTGTTTCATTACCTGTTGATAAAGCTTTATCGCTGATTGGACGGGGATATTTGTTGTTTTGCAAAGTCGAATGCAGCCGCGCAAGGCAATGATTCGATGCGCTTTATCTTGAGAGGTCTTGAGGATGTTCAGCAGTATCTCGGCGGCAGCGGGATCGGGATAGTCGGCGATAGTTCGCACGGCGGCGTCTGCGACTCGAGTGTTGGTGTCATTCGATGCGTTTTGCAGCCATTTCAAAGAGTCCTCGGAGGGCACAACGAGTAATGCCCGCATCAAAGTGCAGCGGGCCGGGATCGAATCAACCTTGTTGAGACGGCGTATTATTAAGCTTCTTAGTTCTGTTTCAAACCGAGGTATGCTTCTGCGTGTGATGGCGATTACAGTACGAAGGGCCTGTTCTCTTACGCTTTCGTCGGAGGTTTCAATGAGCAGATCTATGACCTTCGACAAACCCTGACAACTGGACATTGAGCCGAGGCCTCTCAGGGCGGCTTTCGCAACAGTCGGATTCTCATTGCGGGCCTGCTCAAAAAATACCTGTATAGCGGAGCGATAGCCGCGACCTGTCAGGACGTCAATCAAATCGGCTCGCAGAGGGGCCTTTGTCGATTTCATACCCTCTATAATGGCCTTATCAACACCGTCACACTTGAGCATTCGAAGGCCAGCCAGCGCGATAGCCGCTTCAGTGCCCTCGTTGCCGGCTGCTTTGAGTAGAACAGGCACGGCAGTGGCATCGCCGATTTGACCCAGAACCTTTAAAGATTCGGAGCGAACCTTCGGATTATCACTCGCAGCCAAAGCTTCTATGCTCTCTCGTGCGCTTCGGTCCTTGCGGTCTACAAGTACTTTGATTAGTAATACCTGAACGATCGGTTGCGATTTTTCCAACTCGGCCACCAACGCTTCAGTTACCTTTGGGCTGGGCAATTTGCGAGCTGCCAGCAGTGCAATCTCGACCATGGCTGGTTTATTAGTTCTTAGTTGTTCGATGAGCAAAGGCAAACCTTCGGTCCCACGTGCGAGGATCGCACCATAGACCGCTGCAGCGCGAATGTGTTTAGGTACATCGGCCTTGCGAACGGTATCATATAATTTCACGGCCTCTTTGGGCTTATTGCCGGCCAATTGGCGTTCAGCACTGGCCAAGCAGGCATCCGCCGCTGCGCTTCGCAGGGAAGCTGAGCCAGTGCTCAAGGCCTGCAGGATAGTATTGATAGCTTCGTCTGTGGAGATCTGGCCCAATGCCGCCAAGGCTTCGGAAGCCACACCAGAGGAAGGATCGCGTACGAGTCTGGACAAATCGCTCACCGCCTTTGCATCGCGTCGCACGCCAATTGAGCCAATAACACCTGCCAGTAACCTGCCCTTGAGTTTGCCCATTGACTTACGAAGGGCTTCATCAACGCTGGGTTCTTCAATCGGTTCCAATGCAAACCGTGCGTAATCGCTCAGCGACTCATCGCCTAAAAGAGCCGCCAGTACGGGAACAGCCTTTTCGCCGCCGATGACGGATAATTGCCGGCATGCCCTGGCCTTTTCAAACAATTGTGCATCGGATTGAAGTACGGCGATAAGCTGCTGCTCAGATCTTTGGGGATTATCATTTGACGCGGATAAAGCATCACAGGTGCTGAGCAGTGAAAGAATAGCTGTGACAAAAAACGCTAAAAATGTGATTACTGTATGTTGTTGTTTCATAATTGAACCTTTTTGTTAAATTGGTTGACAAGAATCCGGATATTCTTTTCGGTCGTTTTCAGATGTGCCATGGGGCTCGCTTGGCGCGGGTTCGCATGTGATTAGCTTCATCATCGCCGACGAATGTTTCCCGGATTGGATCAAACGTAACATTTCGGCCGAGTTGCCAGGCAATAGCAGCGGCGTGGCAGGCAATATGCGAATGACGCATCACGTCGGGATTGGCCGCCGTCAGGGCCCGGGATTTCATACAGTCGAAGAAATTGCGTGTGTGTTGAGCCGGGTCGGTTCCCCTTCTGACGAAGAGCTTACGCTCGCTTTGGAGGGATTCGGGATAAAGCTTAATATTGCCGCTGTCGCCGGTTTCGACCCAGCCTTCATCGCCTTCGAATCGCACGGGGCAGGTTCCCAGTCCGAGCCAGCCACCCGGACGCATGACAAGCTTGACGCCATTGGAATATTGGGCATAGATCGTATCGCCCGCCGGTTCGAAAGTAACGGGTGTGGTCGTGTCGGCATCATTGGCCCACTGGCAAAGGTCCACCGTATGCGCTCCCCAGTCCAGCAGGGTCGCACCTGAATCAAAATCGAAATAGCCGCGCCATCCGCCCTGGACATAACGTTTATTGTAGGGCCGCCACGGCGCCGGTCCGAGCCATCGGTCCCAGTCAACCACGTCTTTGGGCGGTTCGGTTTCGGCAGGAAGCCAGTCATAAAGAACCCGGAGCTTATAGATAGAGGCGTGCAGGGTGTGGAGTTTGCCCAGTTTTCCGCTACGAGCCAGTTGGACGGCGAACTGGAAATTGCTGATGCTGCGTCGCTGCGTGCCGGCCTGGAAGACTCGGCCGTAACGATTCATGGTATCGGCCAGCTCCCTGCAGTCACCGATCGTGATGCCGCAAGGCTTTTCGCTGTAAACGTCCTTGCCAGCCTTTGCAGCCAGGATAGAAGCCAGCGAATGCCAGCGATCACCCGTAGCGACCAGTACCGCATCGATATCCTTTCGGTCGAACAGTTCGAACATATCTCGATATGTGACGCAATCATTGTTGCCGTACTTTGCGTCTGCCATGTCCTTGACGGCTTTGCGGCGGGAGGCCTGTACATCGCAGACGGCCACAAACTGCACGTCCGGCTCATCCAGCATTCGGCTCAGCACGTATCTGCCGCGTGGGCCGATGCCGATAGCTCCCAGCACAATCTTTTCACTTGGAGCGACAGATCCCTTCTTACCCAGAACCTCGGACGTAACAATGTAAGGCAGGGAAATAGCAGCAGCGGTTGATTTAAGAAAATTTCGTCGGGTTATTGATCGTGTTCTCATTTTCTCATCTCCTTCGTTCTATATTATCAGCGTGATGACGCTTTGCTCTTCAGCATGCCCGAGTCGGCATTCCCAATATCAAATGCCATTCTATTCAACCAAGCTTTGCGATTCGACGATAATAGCAGAACCTTTTTCAAATTATAACTGTTTTAGGTAACTTAGTTTCCCTTCGAGTTGTTGAGCGTACTCCTGTACGCTTTGACACTTTTTTGAAGCACTCCTGTACAATTCAAGCCCTATAATGCCAAACTTCTGTCCTAATTTCAACATTCTTCCGGCAGATTCAGTACAGCCCTTTCATTTTTTCGACAGGTACAGGAGAGTTATTGATCGTTTTATCAATATCCGTGCGTCTTGACTGAGGCATTTAAGTAAAAGACTATACATCAAGACACCATTCTTCTGAGTCGCAAAACGTCAGAATTCTTCGACAAATTCGTGGTCGAGTAGACGTAAAGCTCTATCATTTAGGCATGCTTTGTGTTCCCAGTTTCTCTTCTCTTTCGATTGAAGAGTGTCACAATATTCTGCCATGTAAAAGAGCTTTACGCCCCTCTCGGAA
>Ga0114922_10002157_pt1 | contig 18546 bp, 14 predicted proteins | sample AartaG_FD_100975 | JGI IMG/M metagenome (GOLD analysis project Ga0114922, IMG submission 100975) | Deep subsurface microbial communities from Aarhus Bay to uncover new lineages of life (NeLLi) - Aarhus_00045 metaG | ecosystem: Environmental > Aquatic > Marine > Oceanic > Sediment | place...
CGCTAAACGCATTCCTACTTCGCCCTACGGCAAAAGCGTTGTAAAGACTTGCCTCTTAAGAGGTTAGCAAACAATAAAAATAAAAACGCGCAAAAAAAACAAGGAATTGAAGAGTTGTATTACAGAGATCACAGAGAAAATAATATTCTACCGAGGAGACGCAAAGAAGAATTTGGAACCACAGATTTCACGGATTGAATAGCCACATAAAAGCTCTAAATTACACATATTGTTTTTCTTGATAAAAAGATATATTAGAAATTGCGTGGGGTAAGGCCTCACCCTACGACCCTGCCGTCTAGGTCATTCTATAAACTGTAAATAAAAAACCTACGTAAAACCACAGAATAACAGCGATGCAGGTTATAAAACCGAGGATTCTGCTCCGGAAAATAAAGGTACTGGCAATAAAGAGACCGATAGTAATAATTACAAATATAAGTATTTCATATCTACCATCCGAAAAAGCTAAACCAAAGGGCGTTATTTCAGTAATCCAGAATTGGTGTAATCGTACCCGGAAGGAATCATCTTCCCATGGAGGCCTAAACGATCCGAAGTCGGCGGTGAACCAGAATAATGCATTGAGGCCCGTGAAGAGGAAGAGGCAGATTGTCGGGCCATAGGAATGTCTTATCTTGGTAGCTTTTTTCTGGTTTTGTTGTTCTTCGGTCATAACGTTTCGCCCCTGGTTTAATCCAGATTAATGTGGTAGACACAGCCTACCCTACTACTCTAAACCACCCCCAAGCTCGCAGACTCGCTTGGCGGTGCCACCCGTTGCACTATCGATGATGTATGAACCTTAGGAGCTCAAACGGATTATACCGGCGGGCCAGGTTTTCCACAACAGGGAAAACGGATGATGAATCCGGAGATCATTCTGTCCCTACGGGACGAGAGAAATTTGGGGGGATCGCTAACCCACCCCTGAATGGGTGGGCTATTATCATGCGATCCCTCCGGGATAAAGAGAGCATCAAATGCATAGGGTGATCATCCCCCGGTTGACACAACTAGGTCCGGGGGCTAACCATTGACAGAGCCACTCCATAGCAAAAATTGGTAGGCACAGGCTACCCTACTTTTTGTAAGAATAGGGCCGATAATTTATTACCTATCTTATCATAGACCGATAACAAATATAAAAATGAGGTATAATGGGTATAGGTGGCGAAAGGAGAAGCGTTTGGGCAAGGCAGGCGGCCTGCGGTTTTGCGAAAACACCATCCTCAAGCCCTATCGGGCATGGGGCTGCCACCCTTGGCGACAGGGAGAGTACATCGGGCGCAGGAAATTGGTAACTCCTTGTTTATAAAGTATTTACGGATTTATATATCATGATGAAGACCGGGCAAAAACGAATCATACTGGTGGGTAATCTCGACAAGCCGGAGGCGCGGAGTCTCGGTGCTGAGCTTTTGGAATGGCTCGCGGGTAAAACTCAGGTAGTCGCAGAGAATATCGAGGGCGAGATCGACCTTAGAAATCCTCCTCCCGCCGACTTCGTTATTACCCTGGGCGGCGACGGGACCATCCTGGCGACGGTGCGAGAGATGGCCGACAATCAGCTCCCGATCATCGGTGTTAATATAGGCAAGCTGGGATTTCTGGCCGAGTTCTCCATCGATCAGTTAAAACAGCATTTCGAGCAGATACTCAGCGATGAAACGATGATAAGTCCCCGCATTATGCTAAATTGTCGTATTTCGGGACCGGATCGGGAGAAAGAGTATGTCAGCAACGCGGTGAACGAGCTGGCGATCACGGCGGGACCGCCCTTCCGTATGATCGAGGTCTCGATCGCGATCGGGGAAGAGGACCTGGCGGTCTGTGCCGGCGACGGGCTGGTGGTATCGACTCCGACCGGCTCGACCGCCTATAATCTATCAGCGGGCGGCCCGATATTGCACGCCAGACTGGAAGCGGCGGTGATTACACCGTTGGCGGCGCACTCGCTGAACTTTCGGCCCATGGTGATCGATCTGAAAAAACCGATTGTCCTGCGGTGCCGAGACTGCCGTGGGGAGCATTTGACTATGGCGAAACATCCCGGCGATGCTGCCATTGACGGTAACGGGGCCTTGCGTTCTCTAATGGAGACCTGGGGTCCGGCGGTGGCAGCGATCGATGGGCAGATAAACGTACCCTTAAAACGCCATGACGAAGTCGTCATCACCTGCGCCCCGGAACGATTTTTACTAGTACGCAGCCCCGAACAGAGCCAATGGCGACTGTTGAGTACGAAACTGCATTGGGGCGTACTGCCCAGTTACAATCGAAATGAAACATGATAAATAAACAATGAACAATGTAAAATTTTTTGACAGGATAACAGGACTTTTATGGTTAGTAGTATGAGGGAGTTACACCCATGAACGCGGACGAGACAAAATTGAAAATCGGGAAACCATACGTTTTTTATATAATCGTACTATTACTGTTAGCGATGATTTCGCCCGTTCGGGGTCAGATCTACGCCTCGCAGGACGGTCATCTGCTAGATGCGAATCCGCGTCTGGGTTCGATGGGTATTAATCCGAATGCCCGATTGGATGCGTTGGTGCCGCGAGTAAATAATAATTTATACATAACCGGCAACATCACCGGGGGCAGCAGTTTTCGCGGGGTAGTGCCTTATCGCAGTCCGTTGGAATTTCAGGGAACTCTGGGCAGCAGTACCTTAAGTAATTTCCGCCGTGATTCAGTCGGCGTGAATAACTTGAGTTCGAGCATCCCGTCGCGTCAACCGTTTGTGGATTTTTCGCGAACGCTGACGGGGATCCGTCAACAGCGGGTAGTCAATTCTTATGATCTCTATCAGCCGAGACGGGTGGCAAGCTCACCCTTTTCGGCGCGGCTCGATTTACAAACGAACCAGGCGACAGCAATCCGGCCGATGGAACAACCTAATTTCTCCCTCAACGTATCGCAGCCGAGGCAATTTAATCGCTTTAAACCGTTGGGCGCAACCGGTCAGAAACCGGAATGGCTGGAAGGATCGACGGCGGACCTTCTTCAGGGTAAAACGTCAGGAGTGCCGTCGGGAGAACTGGTTCAACCGTTGGCGCCGGGGCAGGGCGTCTTAGGCATAGGGCAGGGTCAGAATGTGCAGCCGAGTGATCTGCGGGTACAGACGATACAGCCTCTGACAGATGAACAGGATATGGAACCGTCCGCACCGTCGCTGCAACCCGGTGAGAATCGTGAACTGATCGGCCAAACCCCTCTAACGGAACAAGAGCTACTGGATGCTCTGGGGACCGGCGGATTGGGGGAGCGAAATATTCAATACGTGCAGCCGATAGTACCGCCGTCTGTCGGCGATACCGAGCCGGGAACCTCGAAAGAGCTTACCTCTGAGAATCCCTTGCAGCAAGAGAAGCCGAGTTACTGGCCCCAACCCTTGAAGCCGAAACTCCCTTACGCCGGGGCAGTTCCCTCTGCCACGAGCAGTACGGGAACGAATAACTATCAGAGGGATTTTGAAGCTCGATCGCGTCGGCAGTTTCAAATAAACATGCAAAAGGGGGACGAGTTACTACAGAAAGGCAAATACTACCGGGCGGCGGATGCGTACGGCTCGGCGATTGTGTACGACTATACCAGCGCCGCGGCGCATCGCGGCAAAGCCCACGCGCTGTTTGGCGCGGGGGAATACATGAGTTCGGCGTATTTTTTGTATCAGGCCTTTACGCTGGATCCGAAATTGGCGAAAACCCGCACCGACCTGCGGGCCCTGTTTGCCGACGAGCAGAAAATTCAAAACCGCCTGAAAGAATTGAACGATTGGCAAACCAGATCGAATGCCGCGGAACTGAAATTCTTACAGGGATATGTGCTGTATCAGATCGGTTCGAGGGAACCGGCCCAAACTCTGCTGAGAGATGCTTTGATTTTAAATCCGAAGATGACGGCCCTGCGACCGCTGCTCGATGCTGTAGCGACAGAGAAACACTAACGGGTATTGCATTCCTATCGCGGCGTAAGCGAAAATCCGTGCAGAATCGGATAATCGACATCCATTTCGTTGCGCTCAGTGGCTGCCACCCGGTAAAAATATAAAATGTAAAATAAACAATGAGAAATGCTAAAGGGATATCGTCGAAGGAAACGCCTTTATTATTGGTTCAATCAAGAGTTTTGCAAAATTGAGGTTAGGCATACTTTGGAAAGAAAAAATTCTTAAATAATTTTTTCTTTTCAAAGCGCAAGTTATTGTATGGTAGTGTGTTACATACTTATTTAAGAAAATCCTTTTGGGGATTTTCTTAAATAATATATGCCTAACCTCAATTTTGCAAAAGTTCAGTTCAATGTAAAATTGGGGGCTAGCTGAAGAAGAGATATCTCCATCAAAGGCGGCAAAACTACATGCCCACGCGAGCGTGGGCATGGCACCCGGCTGTTACCATTCAGAGAACGATTTGCCGAAGGCAAGGCATTCTTCCTTCGGCTTTGCTCAGGACATGCTTACCCGTGAAACGGATTTGTCCAATTCACGCTGAGCCAGTACAATGTCTCGTGTTACCTTGCTATATGGGTACGGATCCAAATCACGAGGCGACCGAATCGATGGACTGGAGTAGGGAGAAATCGCAGAGACAATGCAGGGAGCGATTCTCGGTAGTCAAATCGCTTTCTTCCAGAGCGGCGACGGGATTGAGTCCTCCGGCGACGATCAGGCCGGCGTGGCCGGTACTGACCGGAATATCCAACAGCGGCTGATTGGGCTTGCCGATCATCAATACGCCGCCCAGCCCGATTTTTTCCAGTTTCTCAATGATCGTTTTTACGTCGGTGAGTGTAACCAGGGGGATTTCCCGAAAGCTGGCGCCGATTCTGCCGGTACCGGTTTGAGCCGCCTGCAGAACAGAGGTCATTTTGCCTTTGATAAAAATCTCCAGCGGATCGATGGTGGTGCCGTCATAATGGATGATCTGGCTGAACCGGACGGGCGTGCCTTCGTGCAGTTCCAGCAAGCCGCCGAATCGGCTGTTCATGGTGATCCCGTGGCGCAGCAAGATTCCGTTGAGCGTTACACTGCAAATCGTTCCCAATGCGATATGGTTTTTCGGGACCGGTTTCGAAAGGTTAGGCATGGATTGCCCGGGTCGGCCCATCCAGACATGTTGGCCCATTCCGAGCTTGTTTTTTAAGACACAACCGACTTGGTTGACAATTTGGTTTTCATAGTATGCCTGGATGATGGAGATGTTCATAATCACGGAGCCTGTCCGAGTATCTTCGTTGAAATCCATCTGATAGGCTAATTCATCGATGCGGGAATTGACATACCCGACTTTATCGATTGCGACGGCGACCTCGAGTTCCTTGCGACCCAGGTCCGTAATGGTATGTCCCCGTCGTCCGAGATTCCGGGTCATGCCTTTCTTGTCAGTAAGGTTGAGGTAATACCGCACCATGCGAGCCCTCAAATTAAACCCCAAATTTATCAATTGCTCGCTGATGCCATCGCTGCCCAAGGGTTTCTCTGCCTGATTCAAGATTCGAAGGATCGCGACCATTTTTCTTTTCTTATCTATGTCCATTTTTACTGTCACAATAGCTCCTTGTCGGAAGTTTCGTAAATTCACCAAAAATAATATCGGCAATATTGCCGTTATTGCCTGACTAATAAAGGCCTTGTATTGCCGATGTTTCGTCATCAAGGTTGATGATAACGGCAATTATGCCGTTTAATCAAGTATATTTTTCAGAACGGTTTTTTTATGTTTGATTTATTGCCGTATTTATGGTAATTATACGGCAATTGATGGGCAGATATCAAGGTAAAAATGTTGAATGAACAAATTGTAACAGCCGCGTGAGCGGCGTAACGCAAGGAGATGTAATAGAATGTCTTACGTATCAGATGTAATGGAATTGGCGGTAGCGAAAAATCCCAGTGAAAAGGAATTTCACCAGGCGGTCAAGGAGGTTCTGGATTCGCTGGCGCCTGTGGTTACGCGTCATAGCAAGTATCAAGAGCATAAGATTCTGGAACGGATTACGGAGCCGGAGCGGGTATTTATGTTTCGGGTGCCCTGGACCGACGACAAAGGGCAGGTGCAGGTGAACCGTGGATTCCGAATCGAGATGAACAGTGCGATCGGCCCGTACAAAGGCGGATTGCGTTTCCATCCGTCGGTGAATTTAGGGATATTAAAGTTTCTGGCGTTCGAGCAGGTGTTCAAAAACTCACTGACAACACTGCCCATGGGAGGGGGAAAAGGCGGTTCTGATTTTGATCCGAAAGGCAAATCGGATAATGAAGTGATGCGTTTCTGCCAATCCTTTATGACGGAGCTATGCAAACATATAGGCCCGGATACGGATGTACCGGCGGGCGATATCGGCGTGGGCGGCCGCGAGATTGGTTTTATGTTCGGCCAATACAAACGGATTCGTAACGAATTTACCGGGGTGCTGACCGGTAAGGGCCTGAACTGGGGCGGTTTGCTGATTCGTTCGGAAGCGACCGGCTACGGGGCGACCTATTTTGCCCAGGAGATGCTGGCTACGCGCGGCGATTCCATGGAAGGTAAGATTTGCACCGTTTCCGGCTCGGGTAACGTAGCGCAATACACCGTCGAGAAAGTGAATCAACTGGGCGGTAAATGCGTGACGCTGTCGGATTCGACGGGTTCGATTTACGATCCCAGCGGGATTGATGAAGAAAAGCTGGCGTACGTTCTGGAACTGAAAAACGTACGCCGCGGTCGGATCAAGGAATATGCCGACAAGTTTTCCGGGGTGGAGTATCACGAAGGCAAACGGCCCTGGGGTGTCCAATGCGATTGTGCCTTCCCCAGCGCCACGCAGAATGAGATTTCCGAAGCCGACGCCAAGACGCTGGTCAAGAACGGCTGTTTTGTCGTCTCCGAAGGCGCCAATATGCCCACCGAACCGGAAGGCGTAGAAGTGTTCCTGAAAAACAACGTACTTTTCGGTCCCGGCAAGGCGGCAAACGCCGGCGGCGTGGCGGTTTCCGGTCTGGAGATGTCGCAGAATTCCATGCGGTTGAGCTGGACGCGAGAAGAGGTGGACCAGCGTCTGCAAGGGATCATGCAGGCGATTCACCAACAGTCGTACGACGCAGCGGAAGAATACGGGATGAAAGGCAATCTCGTGGTCGGCGCCAACATAGCCGGCTTCGTCAAGGTCGCCGACGCCATGCTGGATCAGGGAGTTGTGTAATACAATTTTCGCGGTAGTTTGTCACCCCCAAGCTTCGCTTGGCGGTGGCACCCGGATTTACTGCACATAGTGTATTGGTTCAGTCGAAAAGCTGCTGATTTTGTCATTCTGAACCCCGATTTATCGGGGTGAAGAATCTCAAATCCACGCACAGGATCGAGATTCTTCGCTGCGCTCAGACTTGTCCTTGAGCCTTGCGAGGGAATGACACCGAGCCTTTCGACAGAGCATGCTCATGGCTAAATACATACGATAATTCTAATTCGACGGCAGGCTTCCCACGCCTGCCGTTGTTTTTTGCCGGAACATGCGTTTATCGCATTGGGGCTTCCAGCAGGATACAAAGAAGGTTTCCTGACGACTGTTTTGTTGGGAGATCGTTGTTCTCCTGCCGGCAGCCCCCAAACTTGTTCCTCGAGCGAAGCGAAGGAGCGTAAAACGCTTCCGCGGGAACCGCCTGCGAAGGCAGGAGTCCACATACTTTTTATACCTGCGTGGATGCCCGCCTTCGCGGGCATGACATACTGGATCGGTCAGTTTGAGCAATATTACATAGTTGTAATTCGGCGTAATACATATTACAATATTGCAACTTTTGGTGGTACGATGAAGGCGCCGGCTTATGGGTAAAAAACGTATCAGTATCGACAAGCAGATTGCACATGCCGAACGACATGTTCAGGAGTTGGAAGCTCTCTACAAAATCAGCCGGATTTTGACCGAAGGGGCTCGACAAAAGCAGGCTCTTAGCGAAGCACTGGATGTACTGCATTGCGATCTGGGGATGTCTCGGGGCGTAATTGTTCTGCTTTCTTCGGACGGCGGGCACATATCGGTGGAAATCGCCCATGATATTTCAGACCGCCGAAAACGCAGCGCGCGATTTAAGATAGGCGAAGGGATCACCGGGCGCGTGGTCCAGACAGGAAAACCCATGGTGGTTCCCAAGGTCTCCCAGGAACCCTTGTTTCTCGATCGCCTGGGGCGGAAACAACTCGGTAAGGATGAAATCAGTTTCCTCTGCGTCCCGATCACATCGGGTAAAAAAGTCTTTGGCGCATTATCGGTGGATCGGATTTTTGATGAATCGGCATCCCTGGAAGAAGATATGCGTGTTTTAAGTATCGTGGCCAGTTTAATCGCTCATGACGTCAAATCCCGTCACGCCGAAGCGACTCGGCGGCAGGCGCTGGAAGATGAAAATATTCGCCTGCGTCACGAACTGGAAGATCGCTTCCGTCCGGAAAATATCATCGGCAATTCACACGCCATGCGCGAGGTCTATAGCTGTATTCACCAGGTGGCCGCCAGCGATACCACGGTTCTGATTCGCGGCGACTCCGGTACGGGCAAAGAACTCGTAGCTCACGCCATCCATTACACCAGCCCCCGCGCGAAAGGTCCTTTCATTAAGGTAAATTGTGCGGCGCTTTCGGAAACGTTATTGGAAAGCGAGTTGTTCGGTCACGAAAAAGGCGCGTTCACCGGTGCGATCCAGATGCGTAAAGGGCGTATCGAGGAAGCGGACGGCGGGACTCTGTTTCTCGACGAAATCGGTGATTTTTCCCCGGCCCTCCAGGTCAAACTCCTGCGCGTCCTGCAGGAACGGGAATTTGAACGCGTCGGCTCGAACCGTACTCAAAAAGCCAACACACGCATCATCTGCGCGACGAACCGTGATCTGGAAATCGCCGTGGAGGAGAACAACTTCCGCCAGGACCTGTATTACCGAATTAATGTCTTTCCGATTCTACTGCCACCCTTGCGCGATCGCAAAGACGACATCCTGCTGCTCGCAGATCATTTTGTGGAAACCTATGCCAAGCGCATGAATAAAGACGTTCGTCGGATCAGCACGCCCGCTATCAATATGATGGTCGCCTATCATTGGCCGGGCAACGTCCGGGAACTGGAAAACTGTATCGAACGGGCCGTCCTGCTCGCTACCGAAGGCGTTATCCAGGGCCGGCACCTGCCGCCCACCCTCCAGACCTCCGACGCCTCCGACACCATCGGCGCCGGCTCACTCGACGAACGCGTAGCCCTGTTCGAGCGTGACATCATAATCGACGCCCTGAAACGCCAGAACGGCAACCTCGCCGCCGCCGCCCGCGACCTCGGCGCCACCCCCCGTATTATTCGCTACAAAGTGAAACACCTCAGCATTGATCCCAAACGCTACCGCACCAAACGGATCCCCATCTAAATCACGGATTACGAAAACCGTGGAGCAAAGAGAGAGGAGCAATCAACCAGCGCCGAGGGTGGCGGAGCTACTGAGAAATAGAACACGGATAACGCGGATTGGCACGGATTGAATCAGAATAAATGGTAGGCGGTGCGAGTATATAATTACTTGTATCGTTAAGATTACATGAATATTACAGTACAAATTATGTTATGGGGGGCAATCTTATTCTTATGCTGTGTTGCCATAATACTCATCAAATATATGCGAAAAATTAAAGCACTGGGAAATGACAGAGAAACCATTGACAAAATAAAAGCCCATAGAGATTGCTTCTGTTATTGGTCACTGGTAGTTTTTGGATTAATTCCTGGTATTGTAATTATCCCGATGTTTTACAGAGGAATTACTTCGAGAAGCTGGCCTTCAACAATCGGCCAGGTTATCCAATCGGAATATGACTATGGGGAAGGGGAAGACAAATTCTGTTATACGTACACAATAAAAGAACAATCATACAAATCAAAAAGAGAATCTACCTGTATTGCGTTTTGGAACAATATGGTAGAGGAATATCCCAAGGGTAGTATAGTAACTGTGTATTATAATCCTGATGACCCTGGCGATGCAGTATTAGTGCCTGGATTTACTAAATGGCATTATTTTTATCTGATTGCTCTTGTTTTTTATTTTGCAACCTATATCTATGCATCTGTTAAAACTACTATAAAATTTAGAAAACTGAGACGGCAAAATTGATCTGTGTAATCGGCGCGGTTTTTCCCATCGCGGTGGGATTTTACGAAAGTTGAAAGTTAAAAAAGAGAATAATCCGTAATACAATCATGTAATTCTTTGTTTTTTATGCGTGTTTTTTGTTTTCGACTTATCTAATCTTTTGACATTCCATTAGTTATAGCGATTTTGCCGCACGAAAATTATCCCCTGCGTTTAACGCCTACCGGCTACCAGCAGAAGCCTTAACATATCTTGCTCTATCCTGCTGGTAGCCCAAAAAGCGAAAAACGCACTCTCCGAATAGAGAGAGGATCAGGGATGGCGGAAAATAATTCATACGTTAATACTCCCCTTTGGTTGCGGCCTTTAGGCCGCCCCAAGTCAATCTGTGGAATCTGTGGATGGATTTTGGTTTCTAATTATTCTTGACACCTTTGCGTGAGAAATTTTAGTTGTGGCTGCAGGCTGTACTTTCATCGTCGAAAACTCGCCAACGCCGCCTCTTCATCCATGTAAATATCCAGGATCGTGTTCAGCTTCGTCAGCACCAGCATCTCGTACAGCGGCGGCCGAATACTGCATATCTTCAACGCACTGCGGCTCTCCACTACTTTCTTCTTCAGCATCACCAACATCCCGAGCACGCTCGTACTGAAATACTTGACGTGTACAAAACTCAAGATCAGCTTCATCGGAGAATGCTCTTCTACCAGATCGAACAGCGACTGGGCCAGTTCATTCAGGGCCCGCTCTTCCATCTCCAGAAGGTTCTTTTCCATGATGTGCACTATCGTGACATCCTCTTTCGTCTGACTGGCAATCAGTTCCGTAGCCATGACTTGCTCCTGATTTTATGCGTATCTGATTTCCGCTATAACAACGACCGAAACTGTACCTTATTTACATCCGCCAAGCAACGAAAAATCCACCCTCCAAATCTATCGGCATCCTATAAAAGTGATCCTCCGTCAGCGCCGGAACGTTTGCCATTTGAAGCAAACCGCTGTGGAATGCCGTTAGCGCAAGGTGATATGGGATAACCGGTCGCTTGCGCTTCCGACTCTTTGATAATTTGTTTGGTGTTCGTATGTAGGATAACCGGGCGCTTGCGCTTCCGGCTCTTTGGGAAATTGTTTGGTGTTCGTATGCGAGGTATTCGGAGTATCGGTCAGGAGGTGAGTCCCAGGTTTTTGATTTGTTGATGCAGGGAATTGCGTTGGATGGGTTTTACCATATAGGCGTTGCAGCCGGCGTGGTAGGCCTGTTGTTTGTCCTCCTCGTCATCCCGGCAGGTGGCGATAATGACCTTAGCGGCGTCTTCCTGCGGAATATTTTGCTCGCGTTCTATGTTTCGGATGACATGGAGGGCCTGATGACCGTCCATCGTAGGCATCATGATATCCATGCAGATCAGTTCGAAGGGGTCGTTGTCCTGAAGCGATTTTTTATAAGCACTGACGGCTTCGGCGCCGTTCCAGGCAGTGCTGCAGGTGCCAAAACACGATAATATGGACTTTAGGATTCTGCTACAAATCGGATCGTCTTCCACCACCAGACTTTTCATGGCCAATCTCCTGTAAAGGCTTTTTACCCAGACGTGTCTGCCCGACCGTCATGACAGTAATTTTAGAAAGACCGCGGACATAGCGACGGAAATAACAACTGCCGTCGATACTGCTTTATCCGTTCTGACCGAAGTCTTATAACTCTTCACGACCTATTTTCCTTGCCTAAACAGACGCACGTCAAGCCACCTCTCCAGCTATTTTATCGGAATAGCATTCGAGGCACTTGAATGAATACGTCCGATCAATCATTTAAGTAAACCGAGTTTTTCAATTTCTTTCAAAAGAGATTGTTGATGGATGGGTTTGACCATATAGGCGTTACACCCAAAGCGAAAGGCCTGGCGTATGTCGTCCTCTTCGTCCATACAGGTCGTCATAATGATCTTTGCTTTTTGCTCCTCGCTCACGTTGTGCTGCTGCTCTAATTCACGAATTTGCGCCAGGGCCTCGTGGCCGTCCACTCTCGGCATCATAATATCCATACAAATCAAATCAAACGGTTCGTTCAACCGCAAGGCATTGTGATACGCCTCGACGGCTTCGTCGCCGTCGTACGCGACGGTACATTCTCCAAAATAGTTTAAAAACGAATTTAATATTTTGTTGCTGACGACGTCATCTTCCACTACCAAACATTTCATCGCATCACTCCTGTCTTTTAGAAGTTGTCCCCACCCTTTCGTACCCGTCAATTCTCCCGGATCCAGAGGTCAAAAAAATCCACGGATATAGTCCGGCAGACACGGCGCGTCCGATAATTCGCGACGTATTTGATTTTTCCAAGGCATAGAAGAAGTAACGTAGTTGCCGAGCGTTCCCTTTTTCTGTCGAAGCCGGAATTGCGGTAACGAACGGATTTGATTCTCAGTACTCATCGTTTAGCCTCTTACCCCCCCGACCGAGCTTCCCAATGAAGTGCCCTCCCACATACCCTATCGACCTACTTACAGGGAAACTTAATCAACTTGATGATTCCGATAACCAGGGATATATGTCACGAGTCGGTATTGTGCCGGAGGATAATTGCGCAGGATTGTCAAACAGCCGGCGAAACGATATATTGCCTGTACCAGCGGATCTTGCGAGAATGACGTACTGATATATGTGCAATTTTGCGTTGCGTTAGGAATGCAACCCATAGAGAGGAGCACCGAATGGAATTGGCAATGGTAAATGACCTGATCGTGCCGATCGAGGAGGCGAGGATTTCTGCGCACGATCGGGGTTTATATTTCGGAGACGGGGTGTATGAGGTGATAGCGAGCCGGGGCGGCAAGCTGTTTGCTCTGGAGCGGCATTTACAGCGACTGGAGTACAGTCTGCGGGAAATGCAGATGTTGGCGAAGGTAGATATGGCGCAGATCCGTCAGCGGGTCGAGAAAGCATTTGGCGAGGCTGAGATTTCGGATGCGAAGGTGTATTTCCACGTAACGAGGGGCCGGGCGCTGCGTTCGCACGAATATACGGAGGACTGGCAGCCGAATTTCCTGTTGACGGTGCAAAAGCTCCACCGGTCGGAATCGGCATTGGCGAAAGTGATTACTCATCCGGACTGGCGCTGGAAGCGGTGTGATATTAAGTCGCTGAATCTGCTGGCGAACATATTGGCGAAGAACGCCGCCAGGCAAGCGGGCGCCGCCGAAGCGATTTTAGTAGATGAAAACGGGATGGTCACCGAAGGTAGCTCAACATCCGTTTTTCTGATCGAAGGCAGGACACTGCGAACCGCGCCTTTGGGTGCGAATCTTCTGGCGGGAATCACGCGGGCGTTGCTCCTGGAGTGGGCCGGCGATTTCGGGCTGGAAGTGCGGGAGGAGTCTATTCCCGTATCCGAGACGCTGCAGGGAGATGAACTGTTTCTTACCGGCACCACCACCGGCGTAAAAGCCATATCGCATCTGGACGGGAAAACCATCGCCGACGGTAAGGCGGGCGCCTATACCGAACAATTCAGGCAGCGACTGGAAACTGCGATGAATGAGGGAATGGAGTGATGAAAAACAGTTTATCTTTCCGGCCCAAAACAGTACAATGCCGGCTACAAAATCATCAAACCAGCAGAAAGGAGCTTGTCATGAAGGGTTCCGGCAGAAAAGTTGGAATGAGCAGCGGTGTGATCTTATCCCTTTTGGTGGTTGGTCTTATGGTATTCGGAATACAGGGTTGTAGTTCGCAGCCGAACCCCATCACCGAGCCGTATCGATTGGATGTAGGGTATCAATCGAGGTCGATCTCGTTTGAGAATCCCACCGGCGCTCCGGGCGAAGGGGGCAAGGCGGCCAGTAAACTGGGCGTGGGCCGCAAGGGCAAACCAGCGATCCAACTCGAGGCCGGCCAGACAGTGCAGCTTTGCGATATTGAAGGCCCCGGCGTGATTCGGCATATCTGGGTGACGACCAGAAATAATCCGTCGAATTTGCGCGGCATGGTACTGCGGGCCTGGTGGGACGACCAGGAACTCCCGAGCATTGAGTGCCCTATCGGTGATTTCATGGGCTGCGCACACGGTAAGACGATGCCCCATCATACGGCAGTGCACGCGTTGGGCACGAACGCAGGGATGAATATGTATCTGCCGATGCCGTTTCGCAAGCGGGCGAAAATGATGATCTCCAATGAAGGCCCTCAGAATGTGCCGCTGTTCTACCAGATCGATTATACGATCGGGGACAAGCTGCCGAAGAACGTGGGGCGATTGCACGTTCTGTTCCGCCGGGAGAATCCCACGACGGTAAAGAAAGATTTTGAACTGTTACCGAAACGGGTAAACCCCGGCCGGTTTATCGGTTCGCTGATCGGGATACGCAACCTGCATCCGAATCAGTGGTGGGGCGAGGGGGAAGTAAAGGTCTTTATGGACGGGGATACGGAATTTCCGACGATCTGCGGGACGGGCAGCGAGGATTATGTGGGCTTGTCGTGGGGAATTCAGCAGACGCCGTACTATTATCTCGGGTGCAGCTTGAACGAAAACAACTTCATTACGATGCATCGCTGGCATCTGCCGGACCCGATCGTCTGGAAGGACGAATGCCGGATTACGATCCAGCAGATTTGCTGGAGCGGCGGTTTGAAAGAGACGAGCGATGACTGGTGCTGTGCGACGTTTTGGTATGAACCGCTGCCCAGCGCCCCGCTGCCGCCGCTGCCGGACGTACAGGCGCGATTGGCGGATCTCTGGCCGGTGAAAAAATAATTAGTTGTACTGTCTGAGATTGGCAAAATGGCAGATAAAATGTGGCACAGACGCCCTCGTCTGTGCGATTCAGGATTGCGAAATCAGGTATAAGCACACCCGAGGGCGGGTGTGCCATGGCTGCGAATGCTCAGCCGAGGGCGGCTGAGCCACCTAATCCTGTTCGATAATGGCCAAACAACGTAAAAAAGCGAAGTCGGTAGTGATTGAGATGCCGTTGGATTACCGTGAGAGGCGAGTGTTTCTGCGCTGGCGGACAGTGCTGGTACTGACGGTCATCAGTTTAGTCCTGCTGACGGTGATTCACGAGCAGTGTTTTTTCGGTTCCGATTGGTTTCGCTTTGGATGGGGCTGGTTGGCCTGGATTGCCCTGGCGCCGTGGATTCTGGCTACGGTGGGCGCCCGGCGCGGCGGGGTGATGGCATTGATAAATTATGTCGCGGGATTGGTTTACTTTTTAGGGAATCTCTATTGGCTGGCGATGGTCACGCCGCTGGGGTATGGGGGATTGTGTTTCTATCTCGGCTTTTATTTCGTCCTCTGTGGGTATATTCTGCGGCAAATCTATTTGCACCTGCGTTGGCCTTTTACGTTTGTGCTGCCGATCATCTGGGTCGGGCAGGAGTATCTGCGGGCGGTCTTGTTGACGGGATTTCCCTGGTTTTTCTTATCGCACAGTCAGCACGAGCGGCTCTGGCTGATCCAGATCAGCGACACTCTCGGCGCGTACGGTGTGACGTTTCTGGTGGCGATGGTGAATGGTCTGATCTGCGATCTGCTGCTGCGTCCGCTGGTCAGTAAGCCGGTTCAAAAGTTGAAGATGCGCCGCAGTATGCCGACGCCGCATAAAAAACCCAATCCCATCGGTCCGGCACTCGGTGCGGGGACCTTGATTCTGCTGACGGGCTGCTGTGTAACAGGCGCGGTACTGTACGGTCAGTGGCGATGTAAACAGGGAGAGGAAACCATCACGGCAGGGCCTACGGTCGCCGTCGTCCAGGAAAATATCCCGCAATTCGTCAAAGAATCAGGCGAAGAAAAAGAGGCGATTTTTAATAAACATATGGATTTGTCAAAACAAGCCTTGCAGGTAAAAGAGGGGCCCAAACCAGGCCTGATTGTCTGGCCGGAAACCATGACCTGTGCGTATCTGAACGACGAGTTTTTGAAAATGGACGTGCCGGGATTCGATCTGGACAACTTTGAACCTCTGGCGTGGAGTCGCAAGGTGAATAGGGATCTAGCCGTCCTGGCCAAACAGGGCAGCGCCGTTTTAGTCGGTACGCCTGCTTTGGTGATGAAGCAATTCGGCAATGAGCTGCGCATGGATAAAAAATGGAACAGCGCCATTTTGTATCTTTCCGGCGGTAAGCGCTTCGAGCAGCAGTACGACAAGATGCACCTGGTGCCGTTCGGGGAGGTGGTGCCCTTTCGCGAGAGTTGGCCCTGGCTGTATCGCTTGTTGAATAGTTTAACTCCCTACGATTATGAATATACACTCGAAGCCGGCACGGAAGAGACAGTATTTGAATACCAAGCTCAGCAAAAGAAAGAGGATGAGACGAAAAATAAAACATGGCGGTTTGCCGTCGCGATCTGTTACGAGGACGTGATGCCGCAAGTCCCGCGGCGATTGACCGTGGAAGAGGATGCCAAACAAATTGACTTTTTATTGAACATCAGTAACGACGGCTGGTTCGTCACCGGCGGCAGAGAAAAACCGATTAAGCCCACCTCAGAGCTCATGCAGCATCTGGTAATCTGTAAGTTCCGGGCCGTGGAAAACCGGATCGGCATCGCGCGGGCCGTCAATACCGGGATCAGTGCGTTCATTCGGCCCGATGGGGTAGTGCAGGAAGGCAAACTCGCGGGAACGCTGGACGATCAGGCACGCAACCGACAGGCCGTAGCAGGATTTCTCACCGATACCGTCTATCTGGACGACCGGGTTTCATTTTACAGCCGCTACGGCGATCTCTTCGCGCAGATTTGCGCAGCCTTGTTGGGTGGATTATTTATAACGGCCATTTTTGTGCATCGCCGGGGGATTAAAATTCTGGCGCGCTGACGGGAATTAACCTCATCCTCAATTAGCTTATCCTAATATTTCCGAATACTCCGCCGCGATAGAATCGCTTCATACATCTCCATCGCTACCCTTCTTAAAATATATTATTGAAAAAAGATTGGTAGGCACAGCCTACCCTACGACTACGACTGTGAATGATCAATCAATGGCTTACCTACAAACTCAGCAAACTTTCCTGCTTGCGGTCGAAGGACACTTTCTCTTGTATTACTGGCAATATTTAATCGCTTTCCGGGAGGCTTTCTTAAAATCACATTGAATTCCGCATAGTCATCTTTTTCTGGGTCAGGATTTTTACCGCATAACTGAAATGCCGCAATCGTGTCAAATGAAAATCGATTTTTATTCGCTACTCCTTCTCGTTTGATGATAGCCGGTGAATTAATATATAATATTTTTTCTCTTCGATCAGCAATTACCTCTGGATTCTTAAAGAAATATATCATTTGTTGAAAAGATAAATATACAAATGGAAGTATACATAAGGCAAGAAATATTTTTCCTTGATAGGTAAGATTAATAAAATTTAGAATTAAGCTACAAAATCCAACCGTGACTATGAGGATTATCAAGCTGATTATCATTTGCTTTAGCCGGGAATACCTAAAGCGCATGAGATCACGAGTTGAAGATATGAGTTTTGCGTTCAGTAAACTTCCTATGCCTTCATCAAGCAATGATTTCGATGTTGTGAGTTCCTCGAATTCAGGAAAATGTATTTCTTCCAAAGTACTATCTGATATTGTAGTACCGAGAAATATTTCTAATGAGCGGAGTATTGGTTTAATTTCAGTCTCTGTGGAAGCTAAAGCAATTTTGATTTCTGTTTCATCGCCATCCTTTTTTTTAATTGATAAAACGTATTGCTTTTTTAAGTTTTCACACGCTTTGGCATTTTCTTCGTCACAATAATAATATTGCACTATGATATTTGATTTATGCAACGTTAAGTTTCGGCTAATAAAAATATTTCCGTATTTAATTGAGATACTACCGGACAAAGGATTCCAATGAACCTTATCTACACACATTGCTGTTCGAAAACATGCATATAAAATCAATAAGCCAATTAATAATAATATTATATTACCCGCTATATACAGATTTTTTGTTAAAGCAAAATAAATAAGCAATGATGCCCATGGAACCAACCATAGGAAGTAGAAATAACGTTTACGTGTTTGTGTAATATAATATTGCGATCCGGAGGAATCACAAAACACCGCAGATTCAAACATTGGATGTTTTTTCGTTTTCCTGGCGATATAATTCCACGTTTTTTGATCGAAGTTTGCGTTCATATTTATTGCCGAATAATTTCACTGGATGTAAATAAAAATAATGTTGAATCGGAATTATTATATCAATCCTGCAAACCGTTTCAACAATTAAAAAGATGTCAACGAACGAAAACGTAACTTGTTATTTTACAAGGCGATGGTTTTCATTACAAACGAAAAGCCCAGCCGGAGGTGGCTGGGCCGAAGAAAAAACAGTTTTCCGATTAATTTCTTTTTAGCTGCACCCGTGGCTGGCGCCGCAGTTGAAGCAGCGGTAGCAGTTGCCG
>Ga0114922_10002158_pt1 | contig 18536 bp, 15 predicted proteins | sample AartaG_FD_100975 | JGI IMG/M metagenome (GOLD analysis project Ga0114922, IMG submission 100975) | Deep subsurface microbial communities from Aarhus Bay to uncover new lineages of life (NeLLi) - Aarhus_00045 metaG | ecosystem: Environmental > Aquatic > Marine > Oceanic > Sediment | place...
ACTCTAATCCGTGAAGAGCCAACATAAGTTTGCACAGGAAGAATCTGATTGAAACAACTTATTGGAGGCTGTATAGAGGTCCGTCTTTTTGGCGGGCCTTTTTTACTTGTTTTCCAAATGGCGAAATATTATATTGCTTTGTTCGTATGTCATCTGATTAATTTCTTTTTGAAATCAGCAGGATTAAACTTTGAAAATCGCCGTTTATCAATTCGCTCCCAAGTTCGGTGAAAAGGAAAAAAATCTCCGGAAGATCGAAGAGACACTTAGCAGAACAGATGCGGAATTGATGGTTTTGCCCGAACTCTGTACGACCGGATATCAATTCGTCTCCGAAAATGAGGTGAATGAACTCTGCGAACCTATCCCCGAGGGACCCTCGATTCAACGATTCATCCAGGTTTGTAAGGATAAAAAGATTTTTCTCGTAGCCGGTCTCGGGGAAATGGATAACCGGGTCACCTATAATACGGCGGTACTGATCGGACCCGAGGGATTCATCGGCTCCTACCGCAAAGTACACCTCTTCTGCGAAGAAAAGCAATGGTTTTGTCCCGGGGATCTCGGATTTCCAGTATGGGATATCGGAAAGGTCAAAATCGGCTTGATGATCTGTTTTGACTGGGTGTTTCCCGAAGCGGCTCGGTCCCTGGCCGTGCAGGGGGCAGATATTCTCTGTCATCCGGTCAATCTGGTACTACCCTTTTGTCAGGATGCCATGGTGACCCGTTCTATCGAGAACGGTGTTTATACCATCACCACGAACCGGATTGGAAGCGAAGCGCGTGGCGGTAAGGAGAGACTCACATTCACCGGCAGAACTCAAGCCGTGAGTCCGAAAGGTGAAGTTATTTTTCGATTGGGGGAACAAGACGAAGGACTCCAGGAAGCAGAAATCGATCCCAGTCAGGCCCGGGATAAATGGCTAACTCCCCATAACCATTTGTTGAAAGATCGAAGAATCGATCAATATCTTTTATAAGTCTTTTATTTTTTAGACAGGATAAACAGGAGGAATAAAAAATATATACCATATTTAATAATTTAGCGATTATAATTTTATATCCTTAATCACACAAATTTTATAAACACTTAGCTAAGGCAATACCATTATTTCATCTTGTTCATCTTGTTCATCCTGTCGATCCTGTCAAAAAAAAGGAAGGGAAAAATGGCAGAAAATTGGAACGGTCCTTTAGAAAAAATAGACGATTATCGGTGGCGCATACCGACTTCATATCAGATGGGTATGCGGGTGCCCGGACTGATCTATGCGGATGAGGAGATGCTCAAACTCGTCCGTCGGGATCAGGCACCTCAGCAGGTTGCCAACGTGGCCCACCTTCCCGGACTCATAGGTCACTCCATGGCCATGCCGGATATCCACTGGGGATACGGATTTCCCATCGGTGGCGTGGCCGGCGTCGATATACAAGAAGGGGTGATTTCCCCCGGAGGTGTTGGATATGACATCAACTGCGGTGTACGGCTGGTGCGTACGAATCTCGCCTTTCCGGACATAAAAGAACGGTTACGCCAACTGGTTGAAAGACTCTTTCAAAACATCCCCTGTGGTGTAGGATCTTCCGGGAAGTTGAAACTTTCTCAAAAAGAAGAGCGAGCCGTACTTCGAGACGGTTCCAAGTGGGCCGTCAAACAGGGATTCGGCTGGACAGAAGACGTGGAACTCACCGAACAGAATGGATGTCTTCAGGGTGCCGATCCTGCTGCTCTCTCTGCCCGGGCTCTGGAGCGGGGAAAACCCCAACTGGGCACACTGGGATCCGGAAACCATTTCCTCGAAATCCAGGAGGTGCAGGAAGTCTTTGACCATGACGCCGCAAAAACCTTCGGCCTGTATAAAGGACAGATTACTGTCATGATCCATACTGGATCCAGAGGATTGGGGTATCAGGTTTGTGACGACAATCTGGACCGAATGGTTCAGGCGATGAATCGGTATAAAATTCATGTACCTGACAAGCAACTGGCCTGCGCTCCGGTAACCTCGCCTGAGGGAAAACAGTATTTCGCTTCCATGGCCGCTGCTGCCAATTACGCCTGGACAAATAGACAGCTCATTCTCCACTGGGTCCGAGAAACATTCGAGCAAATCCTGAGGCAACCCGCCGAGAGGATGGACATGCACATGATATACGATGTGGCCCATAACATAGCCAAATTTGAAGATCATACCATCGACGGAAAAATGAAAAAGGTGGTCGTTCACCGAAAGGGCGCGACCCGGGCCTTCGCGGCAGGCCATCCGGAGGTTCCTGATAGATATCAAAATGTTGGACAACCCGTCTTGATCCCGGGCGATATGGGAACAGCCTCCTACGTTCTTGTAGGCACACAGAAGGCCATGGAAGAGAGTTTTGGTTCCACATGCCATGGTGCAGGACGGGTCATGAGCCGCCACGCCGCTATCAAAGCGACCAAGGGCCGAGCCCTTGACAGGGAATTGGAAGACCGAGGCATTATTGTGCGCAGCCGGGGATGGAAGACATTGCACGAGGAAGCATCTGAGGCCTACAAAGATATCAATTGGGTCGTGGATATTGTCCATAGAGCGGGTCTTTCACGAAAGGTTGCGAAAATGAGACCGCTGGGCGTAGTGAAGGGGTAAAAGGCGGATGAATATCCGAATACAATATTCTGGAACGAATCAAACTTTAAACCATTAAATAATACATGATGAAGGATGCAAAACATCAAACGTGCGAAGATCCATTATCCAATATCCAACATCGTGCATCCTTTTTAAATATAGGATAATACTTTAAAATATTATACTCAAACGGTGCCCACATGCAATTCAGAACAAAACCTCAAAGACGCGTGATCATCAACATCACATCGCTCATCGATGTGCTCTTTCTACTCCTGATTTTCTTCATCGTTTCATCCACATTTTTAGAACAGCCGGGCATGAAACTCGATCTGCCAAAAGCATCTCGGAGAGAAGTCCTACAAATGGAGGGATACACACTATTCATTATGACTGATGGATCCATGTATATAAATGAGGAACCCATCACTCGAGATGTTCTATCAGAAAGATTAAAAGAGATTGCCCCTGATGTGGAAGAGAGAGGACTCATTTTAAAAGCGGATGAAAGTGTCCGGTATGGACTCGTCGTGGAAGTCATGGACATCGCCAAGCAGAGCGGAATCATGAAACTCGTCATCGCAACGAGGTTAAAGGAAGAAGAGTAATCTACCACAGATCAACACGGAATACCACGGGAATTAGGATTTCTGTGAAAATCAGTATCGTTCCGTGGTATTCTTTTTTAGGATTTAAAAACGATGAAAATCATACGAACGGTTCATGAAATGCAGGCCGAAGCCGACACGTTTCGGCAGGCAGGAAAGAAGATCGGACTCGTCCCGACCATGGGATACCTTCACGAGGGGCACCTCAGCCTGATCCGGATCGCCAGATCCCGGGCCGACATAGTTGCGGTCTCCGTTTTCGTGAATCCCACCCAATTCGGTCCCAACGAGGACCTGGATAAATACCCCCTGGATTTTGAAAGGGACGAACGCTTGGCCAAAGAATCGGGGGCCGATATTATTTTCTATCCATCAAAAAAAGAGATGTATCCCGAACATTATTTAACCTATGTAAACGTAGAAAAAATCACGGGCATCCTCTGCGGCACGTCACGCCCCACCCATTTTCGGGGAGTGACCACCATCTGTACCAAACTCTTTTTAGCCGTGAAACCCCACTTCGCCGTATTCGGCCAGAAAGATGCCCAGCAGGCCGTGGTCATCCGGAGAATGGTGAAGGATCTCAATTTCGACATGGAAATCATCGTCGGCCCCATCATCAGAGAAAAGGATGGTCTGGCCATGAGCTCCAGAAATGCCTATCTTTCTCCGGAGGAAAGGCAGGATGCTCTGGCTTTGAACGAATCTCTGAAACTTGCAAAAGACATCATCGCAAAAGGTGAAAAAAAAACGGAAATCATAATCCAAACCATGCAAGAACACATCAATTCTAAAGCACATACCCGAATCGATTACATCAGCATCGTCCATCCGGACACATTATCCCCCCTGAATGAAATCGAAGACAGGGTCCTCATCGCACTTGCGGTTTTTGTGGGCGAAACGAGGCTTATTGATAATACCAAATTAGAAATATAGAGTTTATATAGAAATTCCTATTATCCTTTTTCTTAGATGCTTTAACGAACAAATCTAAATCAGCAAAGCATCAAGTAAAATAATCTATTTTACAGCCGCAACCATCCCACATCCTGTCATATGTATCAAGGCGATCCCGTACGAATTTTTTCGCCTCATCAACTGACTCTGCCAGACGAATAACCAATTCATTATTATCTGTTTGTTCCTGTACAATCACATGAGTGTCATAAACGACAATACGTATGAATCCCAACATCACGATCTTTTTTTCTTCAACGATTTCAGATTGAGAAATCAATTCCTCCAACTCCGAGTCGGTAATCGTTACTATTTTTTCAGAAACGAGTTTCTGTATTATCTTAGAAATAGCCATGATTATTTGTCTCCTGGTCCAAGTTGTCTTATCCAATCATTTTCTGTGAGCAATTGCATTTGTATGAATGCGGTAATGAATCTTGGCCAGATTACGTTTAATGCCCCAACCTAGCGGCTTGCATAATTGTCCTTTGAGGCGTCGGAATTCTTTGGATGTAGATTTATTTAAAAATCTCCCCACAAATAAAATCAATCGGATATCGTTTATCTTCTTCCGATTGAATCGATTGGCCTAAGTTTTCTTTATTGTATAAATTGACCAATTCCTCGTACCATCTATCATCATCTTTTTCAAATTTATTTAATTGTTTTAATTCAGCAATTAGGTGATGTGGAAAATAAGAATTGAGTATTTTGTCTAACTTATTGGCATTCTCAATTAAATCTGAATTATCAGAATACTTATTTATTATCTCCCGTAAACGATTGTGTGCTTTTCTTACTTCAGGTTCAATTCGCGTTTTCCTATTTTCGGAAGATATAATTTTTGAAAAATGGTCACGAAGTTTTAAAATATCATTATAATAAGAATCTACTTCTTTTTCATCGGTTTGAATTTCAGATTCATCAGGATCACATCGAATTTCACCAATGACTTTTGTGAAATTTTCTTCAATTGTCCCATCAGGTTGATATATGAAAAGCCGTACAAAATCACCGGATCGAAAGAAAGCATATGAGCCTGATAATGATATTGCCTTTTTTGAAGAACGCAAACCAAGCTGCATCTTTTTAACCAAAGCCATATATTCAGGATTATCATGCAACAAGTTCTTAATGATGATTTCTGCTTCTTCGGAACTAAATATTTCTTCCTCTTCTGCCTCAATTTTCTCAATATCGGTTTGATCATAGATCGCATACATCGCTTCTTCATTGAGACTTTCTTCTTCTGTTAGTATTTTATCATCCTCACCGATATGTTCATGAATTTCTTCTATACGGCTTTTTAGTATTTTTGCCAGATTAATTTCTTTTTCAACCTCATCCATCGGAAGAAAATTATTGATATAGATCATTTCGGCTTCACTACCTATACGATCGACACGCCCGGCACGTTGTATCAAACGCACCGGATTCCAATGCAAATCATAATTTATCACTGCTGAACAATCTTGTAAGTTATGCCCCTCACTCAATACATCTGAAGCAATCATGAAATTGATCACATCCGATCCTTCGTAATCATTGGCTATAGGAGCAAAGGCCTTAATTTTATGCGCATTCTTTTCAGTACTCCCGTGTAGTTTGGCTGTGTTTTCATAAGTATTTTTCATCCTGTCATACAGATAATCGACTGTATCAGCATATTCACTGAAGATCAATAATTTATTCTGTTGCTTATCATTTCGAAGAGTTTCGACTAGATCAAGAAGTGAATCGTATTTGGCATCTTTATTCTCTGGTATAGTCAATAGATACTGCTGAATTTCTTTTAACACTGAAATGTCATACTTTAAATCTTCTATTAACTCATCTATATTAAAATCATCTGTTTTATAATCCCCTGTGAGGTCTTCAATTTGATCCCAGAGATCATCCAATTCATACCGATAGATGCGATCCTGTATCATTTCACCGGCAGGTACGATATTTTTCTTTTCGATGATTGTGAGAAATTTTTCATGAATAGACAATAGATTGTCAATGCTTTTTCGGAAAGAATATATTGAACTTTCCAGGCGTTTAAACATGCGTATTTTGTGGAAAACACGCAATGTGCCTGTCACCTTTTTAAGCTGGATATATGGCTCCACTTCCTTTTTATCCTGGATTACATATTTCCATAAATCGTATCGTGCATACTTCAGTTTTTTCAATGTTTGGCGTATGGTGTCATACAATGCTTGATATGTATCGTTAATGTTGTATGTAAATGTCTTCAATTCCCGTCTCGGGAATTCAATTCTAATTTCATCACCGGAGTAGAATTTCTTGATATGATTCCGTGTACGACGTATCACGAAATGTTTTAACAGATCGGGAAGTACATATTCACCTCTTTCAACCTTTTTAAAAAGATTCCGTAAATGCGGCTCTTCAAAACGGTTCGGCCAGATATTCTCCTCGGTCTGGTTGAACAGTTTGATTTGATTATAAATATTCCATACGGATGTATTCTGTGGCGTTGCAGTGAGCAGAATCACTCTTTTACCCGCAAGGAAAGGCTGAACTTCACGATACATTTTCGTATCATTATTCCTGAGATGATGGCTTTCATCGATAAGGACTATTTCCCTCTCCTGATATTGCCAGAGACAGCTATCCTTATCATATATCCCATTCCGAATCAAACCTCGTGAAACAACCTTTCCATCCACTTCAAATTTTTCGAGGAATTCTTCCCACATTGGCACCAGCCCTGGTGGAGAGATAATCAATACCCTGCGATTCAATTGTTTGAGAAGGCCGGCGCCAATATACGTTTTCCCCAAACCGACCACATCACTGATGAAAACACCGTTGTATTGATTCACCCATTGATAAGCTTGCATGATGGCGACTTTTTGAAAGGCATATAAATCTTCCATTTTCTTAAATCTGGAAATTAATCGCACCATGAAGTCGGGATTCTCCCAGAACCAGATTTGCTCAGTTTGTCTCTCAATTGTTGCTTTTGTTAAATGATAAAGTGTTAGAATAAAAATATCATATGGATTGACCGTTTTTAATGCCCAGGATTCTTCGAACGTTTCCTGAAGCGCCTCTTCAAATGGCACACCCTCTTCCCACAACCTGTCAAACCATTCATTCAGTTCTTCATAATTTTTTTGACCGCGCACGTAAGTGTTTAATTCGGTATTATGGAAAAATCCACTCATGGTGAGGTTTGAGGAACCGATGATTCCGATCCCTTCGGAGGCAGAGGCTAATGCAATGTCCTCCTTGAATTTGAAAATATAAGCTTTAGCGTGAAGCGGATGTTTGGTATAAACTTTAATCCGTACTTTTTTTTCTTTGACCAACTCCACGAGTTTTGCAATCTCTCGCTGGCGTTGAATCGTATGGGGCAATGATTGAAGATTGGAAATGATGCTTTGATTAATATTCTCTTTCACCCGATCCCGATCCAAAGGGCGCTGCAGTTTGGTTGAATCATACTTGTCTTTGAGCTCTTCCTCTCCGGCCACAGATTCAGCCAGAGCTTCCAGAAAATTACGATTGATATTGGAGCCGATGAGGAGTTTTGCGTCCTTTAAGTTTTCCAGTTTATCAGCGATTTGATAAAAACCGGACAGGTATAAATATCCGACCGCGAATTTAATTTTATCGGAACCATCCAATTTGGTGAGGATTTCATCTTTCAGATTTAGATGCCTATTGTCAATAATATCCGAAAAAATCGACATATGAATTACTCCCGTTCATTTTCCAATTTAGAAATAAGATGCCAGTAATAAAAGGCCTCAGGTAAAATATATTTTAAGCGATTTAATCGCTGATATTGGTTTCTCAACTCATATGTTTGAAATTGATTTATATCTTCAGGCTCAAATTTTATATAGTTTTTAACAAATTTATATTGGCTATTTGTTAGGATAGTTGCCAAGAGTGCCGTTCTTGATGCAGCGATTTTCGAATCATTTAATGTATATTTTTTACTGATTAGGTGGCTATTTATTTTATTTACTCCCTCGCGCAGTATGCTTGTATAGTGATTTTCAATACTGCTCTTTAAGTCAATTTGACAAATTAGATAGCAAGCTTCGAGTGTATCAGCGAGTGTCTCTTGATCAGAAAAAGAAGTTGATAAGTATTTATTTTGAAACCCTAAGAAAGTGTGATAAGAATCAGAAATTGATTGTATATCCGTTACAAATGGGAACAACTCCCCCAGATCATAGAGTTGTTTCATAATTGATAAAGCTTTATCCGATTTGTATAGTATGCCGATTGTATTTGGAGCAAAAGCCGTCAATTTATCTCCGATGAGCCAATTCAGACTGGGGATCTTTACCGAAACGGCATTAGAGATTTTCACATAATCAATTTTAATTTTAACGGTCTGTATATCTTGAAAAGAATACGATTCATTTAAAAGATCAAGCAAAACATAATCTTCCCTTTGATTGATAACAGACTGATAAAAAAATTTAAAGTGTTTCTTTGGTACACCGGATGGTTTTCTTGGGTTTTCTGCCCACCTTGTAAAATTTTTGGATTTTATGATGGTATCAAAAACGTGGTGTAATTTTTCCTCAGACTCTTCACACACAATATCAATATCCGTAGAAAATCTTCCCCATTGGGGAATTAGCAATAAAAGACTGGTTCCCCCTTTAAAGACAAAATCGACGCGATTCTCACAAAGCTGCCCAAATAATTCAATGGCATAAATCGTTTTTTCCAATAAGGTTGGATCAACCTTTCCGATTTTCTGTCGAATATTTTGAATCCAGTCTGAGGAAAAACATTCTTTAGATATCATAAAACACCTAAAAATATACCAACGGCACTATAAATTTAAAGTGACATTGGTATATTTAATGTTCTTTCAATGTCACTTTTTACTTTTCGCCGCTGGCTATACCGAAGCATTGCTGCCATATTAATACGATATTGATTTGTGATATTATTAAAAACAATTCTGACCTCTGATAATTGGGTCAAATGTAACTTTAGAGATTCTATATAAAAATCGACCAGTATCTTTTCTATCGTCGCATAATGACCAACGAATGATTCTTCTGTTATTGACGGTCTTAATACAAGTGTCTGATAATCAATATTAAAATTCTTATCAACTTCATTTTTTAAGGGATTTAAATATACATTTTCCCCATTAGACCGTAAATAATCAAAAAGAGTTGGTAAATAGTCTTTTTCTGAGTATATAAAAATAACAAATTTACCCAACATATGATGAAAGAAAGCATTCAACTGTTGAGTGCCCCAACAATTGAAGGGTAAAAGTGGAAATTGTTCAAGAATATTTTGTACAGTTGGTTCAAGCGTTGATTTATCCAATTTTAGTGTCTCAGGCAATGTCGAATACCATCCCCGTCCCGCATCAAATATGGTTTTTTCTTTTGTGAGATGATTCAGGTTTTGTTTGAGAGTCTGTTTGGCAAAATCATACTTCTCAGCGGCCAGAACCTTTTTCAGCATCTCCATGCTGAAGTACTTTTTCCCTTCAGCATAATGTAAGATGACTTCTTTCAGCGTCTCGACGGTTAACTCCTTTTTTTTAACCACTGATTTCACAGATTTACACAGATTATTTATGTTTAATCCGATTGTCGCATGCAGCATTTCTTGTATTTCAAACCGCTCCCACAAGGGCACGGTTCATTTCTTCCTACAGGAGGTTTTTCTTGAACAATGTTCGCGTGGTTAGGTACTTTCATACGCGGTTGAGATTTAAATGCCTTCGGATTTAATAAATACTCGACTTCACATATGTCTTCAGGTTCATCCGGTTCATATCCTCCAATAAATTTCCATCCATTTTCCTCGCATATTGATACAATTTCCTCCAGTCTCTCCTCAGTCTTAACATGGAACCTTACCGGTCTTTTTTCAGTGCCCAATTTTGCCATTGATCTCCCTCTGTCTTTCTTACGTTTTAAATAATATATTGTAACTCAGATACCATTTCGACAGCTCGCCATACACTTCGGTAACACTTTTACCCGTGATTGTTTTCTTCTCCGGCATCACCATGTCCAGACCAACGGACACATATTCCATCCTCAGTTTGAGCTTTACAGGTGCGGTTTTGCTTTTAGAAATTATCAACTTGCCGGAATAACCAACCCACTCTTTTGCCCGGGGATAGTATCCGGATACATGTTCATCTTCTTCGTAGATAACTTTCACTCTCGGCATTTATTTTCACCATAAATTTTAACCACAGATTTCACGGATTTGCACAGATTATGTTTTTGTTTTTTTACCCTCTGTGTTAATCAGTGCAATCTGTGGTTCCCTTGTTTTTCAGCTTTTCCTCGATCACCCGCGCCAGTTTGGCGTAGCGGCGGAAGTACCAGTTCTCCACCTCCTGAATATCGTCGTCATTCAAATTGTACATTTCATATACCAACCGGTCGATCTCGATTTGTTCGTTGGTCATGTAGTCGTAATCACTATCCTTTTTTTGATTTACAATAATATCATCTACCAGACGCTCTATATCTCTTTCCGTTTTGCTTGTAACGACAGTAGGAAATTCAATTAAAGTGCCAGTATCAGTAGATACAGTGGCTTGCATTATACTTCTCAAAATGTATTTCGCCAATTTTGAGCACAGAATACCCAATAGTAATTTCAAATTGATGGATTCAGGAAAAATACAGGATCCCATTCCAGAGAATATGCCTGGTTTGTTTAATCGAAATAATGGTGCATAAATACCCGCAGGTGAGAAAGTGATTCCATTTTTAAACCAATAATGAGAATTTCTTAGAGCTGTACCTGATTCTCTTAATTCATGTACAGACTCTTTTGACCAATTAATATAATATGGTGAGGGGAAATAATAATTAGCTAATATTACTTCATCTGTTTCAGAGGATGCACCTTTTTCAAATGGTACGAAACATTCACTACCAGAGACACCATTAATTTTTTCATTTTCTTTCAGCTGCATGATTTTTTCTTCAGAAAGTATTTTGTTTTCATCAACGATGTTTAATCCACGTTTTACTCGTTCTGGAACATTCGGTAATACTCGTACATATTTTAAATTGTCTCCGGTATCAATCCCTTTTTTAATTTTAGCAATGTCAGATAATTTTCTTATTCCAATTTCTTTTCTATTGAACTCCACACCAAAAACCGGCAGTTCTCCAGCCTGCCTCATTTCATTCGTCACATTCCCCACATCCCGCATGAGTCCGAAGAGTTTGGGGCTGGCGATAAAGAAGGAGTGGTTGCTGAATCGCGGAATGAGCTTTTGCCGGTAGGCGAAGATGGCCATTTCCCGGTCAGAGACAATGGTGTAGCCGTCTTTGGTGTCGTCGAACTGGTCCACTTCAATGAGCATTTCAAATGCGGTTTCCAGGTTGCTGGAATCCGACAATCCGTCGGGTTGTCGGATTTTCAGGGGCGAGAAGTCAGCAGCTAACAGCCAGTCGTCGGCTTTTTCTGTAAAGGAATGGCGTTTTTGTTCGCGTTTTATCAAGGTATAAACACCTGTGTTCACAGTGGCGGCGAACACGCCCGACGGAAGCGAAATGAGATACTGGGAGTCGGCTTCTTTCAGCAGAATATCCCGCAGTTTCTTGTGCGTGCGAATAGTCTGCCAGGTATCGCTCATGATGTAGCACAGCGTGCCTCCAGGTTTGAGAATCCGCAAGCCCAGCACGGTGAACACGCCGTAGGAGTCCTTGTTCTGTATGCAGAATTCATTTCGTATCGCATCGGATACCTTTACACCATAGGGCGGATTGGCAATGACGATGTCAAATCCACCGCGCAATTCCAGCACATCAAAGAAATCCAGGCCCCAGTTGAATTTGGCCGAAAGAGATACCACATCCTTGAGTTGATCATCTATCTTCTCAATCTTTTCCTTGATTGGTTTGGTCAGATCCATCTTCTTCTGGATGGATATCTCATCCTCATCAAAGAGCATGCGTTCGCCTTCAAGCTGGCCCAGCTTGTGCTCTTCCTTCTTTTTCAGCTCGGAAAGGAACCAGACCAGGATATCCGTTTTCAGTTTGGCAATTCTCTGTTTGGATTTTTCCTTGGCTTCTTGTGTGGGAAGTGTCTCATGTTGCCGCTTTAATTCTCTGAATTTCTCAATGAGCTCAATTTCTCTTTGATTGGGTTCAATTCGTTTCTCAATGTCATAGGAATAACCGGCAACCTGCGAGATGAGGGAATCTCCGCAGAGGATATGAAAATCGAGATTGGGAAGAGGAGGAATTTCTTTGATGTTTTCCACCTGCAAATCCACAATCAAAGAAAGCCAGAGGCGCAAATGAGAAAGTGAAACGGTCCGCTCCTGAAGATCCACACCATAGATGCAATTCTCAATAATATGCTTTTTCAGACGATAACGGTAACTGGGCACCTCCACTCTATCCGGCTCAACCACCCGATCAATGGCCTCGATCATTTCCACAATTTTTAAGAGAATACCCACCGCATAGGCACCCGATCCCACAGCCGGATCGACGATTTTAATTTCGCATAACCTCTGTTTAATCCGACTGAGCACATCAGGCTTGATATCATCGGTTTTCAAATGGAATATCAAATTTTTTAGTTTGATTCTTGGTACTTGCTTAAACGTGACTGTCAAATCATTGAGCAGGGATTGTTTGACCATGAACGCCACGATAAACTTTGGCGTGTAAAAAGAACCCGTCGCCCTTCGGGGATCGGGTATATCCTTAAACTCCTTGCTTTCCAATCCGAGAATTAATTTTTCGAAAATCGTTCCCATCATTTCGGGATCGATGGCCACTTCTTTTTCGAATTCCGTATCTTCCCGAACCGTAAAATTGTAATGCTCGAACAGACCATTGAGTATAGCTTCGAAAGCCGAATTTGGAATTTTTAAATCAATCTCATCATCCGAAAATTCAAATAGACCGCCGTTAAGGAAAGGAACCTGTTCAAATCCATTGAAATGAAAATCCGGAATAGAAAGCTTTTGAAAAAGCGGTAAAATAAAATGATGATAGTAATTATTGGATTGAATTTTTATCAGATTCTTGATAAGGAATTGAGATTCATTGTTTAAATAACCTTTTTTCTGTATAAAATACAGAAAAAAGAAGCGATTGAAAATCGTCTGAGTGTGAGTATCAGCATATTGCTGATCGAACCGATTTTCTTCCATAAGGATACGGCGGAATTCTTTGTAATAATGCACAAAGTCTTTGTAAAAGTCACGGCTGACAGCTTCCACATCAAAAGCATGGTCACATTTTATTTGCACTTCAATGGCCGACTCTTCACCCGATAATTGTATAAGAGACAGCCGTTCATCAGCCGTTCTAAGCCGTTCGTTTGGACCAATGACAATACGGCGGAATGGACGAACAATGATTTTAATTTGATCCGGTACGGATTTGATTGAACGCAGATTGGTAAAATGGAATTCCTGACAATTCTCATCTGTAAATATTACCAAATTCGGAGCAGTTTCATCATATTTGGAAAATTGGTCAATAACAGGGCGTTCCGTCCCCTTCAGTAATTTATCCAAGGTGCAAAATATTACTTTGAAATTGTCCTGCCTGGCAATGATTTCAGCAGAAAGGACATTCTCACTGATAGCAGTAGAAAGAATCTGATTCACGAAACCTGAAGCAGGAGCAAAATTGAGTTGCTCAACAAATAATTTTTGAAGATCATCTTTAGAGTTTAGCTTTTCCAGAGCTTGACGGATGCTCATATAATTCCTTTAAGATTGTTTTGAGACACTCTAACGGTTTTATCATTGATCCATTTGGAATTTGAAGGATGATCCAACAAATATACTTTCTTATTTTGAGACATACATGATTTATAAAGCGATTCCAAATTACCGTTTTCATTTATACTTAGAAAAAGAAATTTATTAAATGTATGAACTATCAATTTATTTCTTTCATCGGCTTTTTTCTGATCAATCCTTTTATTATCCTTCCATTTGGAAATAATCAATACTTTTCCATTTTCAAAATCATTAGATAACTCTTTCGGGATTGGGAAATGATCTATCCCCTTCGCAAGATAAAGTATTATATTTGATTTTGAATTAGGTTCGCGCGATCTCAAAACCTTTTTTTCTAAAGGTGAATGCCATCCACCGGCGATTGTCACCGATTGGTCCAACAAACACTTTAAAAGGTCAAACGTCGGATAATAGAGTGAAAGGGGAATCGATCTCGAACAGAATAAGCAAATGACATTTTCATTTAATAATTCTTTATTGCCTTTAAATATCAACGACATAGCTTAACTTCTGTATAATTAATTTCTCAACTTAAAATAGTTTATCTTCCATCTCCCCACTTTCCCGTGTTTCTCATATGATAAAAAAAATGCTTCTGTCCGCGTGCTGTAAAGCTTCATTCTCAAGGCATGCCGCACTTGATTAAGGAGCTTGGGTTGTTCTTGCTGAATGGATAATGATGGCGAACGTTTCATGAGACGTTCCCATATATTTAACGTCCCATGAAGAATGAAAATACCTTAACTATCCGTCGAATTCGACAATCGTTCACCTCTCCCAAGCTGCAGAAAAAACACCGAAGAATAATATACGAATGGAAAAAGAAATACAGCTTTTACTCAAGATTATTATAATGAATTCACAAATAACATGCAAGGGGAAAAATAACACGTTTGAAAATGGGTCTAAACTTCAGTTTTTATTGATCAGTTCCGGAAGGAAGAACGACGCGCGGCAGGCGAGTGAGGTTCAACCCGAGTATGAATTGAATCTCTCACCTGATCATCAACAATTTACCCACATAACCATTCTTTCGTGTCCGTACTCTAACGATGTACATGCCGGTCGTCACTATCTGCCCGGCATCATCTCTCCCATCCCATTGAACAGAGTAGCATCCTGGTTCAACGATCTCTTCCACCAATATCCTTATCCTTTGACCGATGACATTCAAAATCTCCATAAGGCCAGTATATCTTTTTAACATGGCGGATTCCCTTCATTCATTCATACTTCAAACTATCCGCCGGATTCGCCCGTGCCGACTTGAATGCCTGATAACCCACTGTAAGAAAAGCAATGACGAATGCCAGTCCACCGGAGAGAACAAATGTCAATATATCGATCTCCGTGTGGTATGCAAAATCCTGAAGCCAATTTCTCATGGCAAAATAGGAGATTGGCCACGCGATCAGATTGGCAATCAAAACCCACTTCATGAACGCTTTGGAGAGCAGCACAACGATCCCCGGAATTGAAGAGCCCAGGACTTTTCGAATGCCGATCTCCTTAGTGCGTTGTTCTGCCGTAAAGGCAGCGAGTCCCAGCAATCCCAGACAGCCGATAAAAATCGCCAGTCCGGCAAACATGCCAAAGATTCTGCCGACTCTCTGTTCACCCCTGTACATTGCATAGAAGCGCTCATCCAAAAATGAAAATTCAAAAGGATGATTTGCAGCAAATTCTTGCCATGTATTTTTAATCTGTTGAATCGTACTGTGTAGATCTTCACTCCTCAAGCGGAAGGAAATCAGGTTCGTACTCGAAGAAATATGAAGAATGAGAGGACCTATCCGATCACGTAATGATTCGTAGTGAAAATCCTTTACGACTCCGATGACCGGCCAATCGATCAGCCGACGCTCAGGTGGTGCCGTGTAGTCTCCGACGTGTTGCCCGATGGGATCGTCCCAACCAAAATGCTTCACAGCCGCCTCATTAACGATAATGGCAGAGTAATCCGTAGAAAAATCTCTCGAGAAATCTCTCCCTTCGACGATTTCCATTCCCATTGTCTTGATGTAGTCATAATCCACAAACCATCTCTGCATGGGGGTACCATTCTCCCGGTAGACACCTTCCGGGCAACAAACATCCGTGAGTCTATCCGAGGTCACGGGCAAGAATCCGGTCACCGTCGCATTTACGATTTCCGGATTTTGAAGGAGTTCATTCTTGAACGATTCAATGTGGTCCCCTAATACATAAGCATCATGTACGATGAACACCTGTTCCTGGTTAAAGCCTAATTTCTTGTGCCGGATGTAGTCTAACTGTCTATAAACAACCGCCGTCCCGATGATCAAGACAATGGATGCGGTGAATTGAAAGACGACGAGCACACTTCTAAGCCAACGACCTCTAAAACCGCGAGAGAATGACTGTTTGAGAACAGAAATCGGTTTGAAAGAACTCAAAAAAATGGCAGGGTAGAGCCCCGCTAGAATGCCGAGAAAAATCACCATGCCAATGAGTGTTAAAGGAATCGGTCCTCTTGCCATGTCATTCACCGCGAAATCCTTCCCGGAAATGTGATTGAAAGACGGGAGTACGATGGCCACAAAAAACAGTGCAAGAATCATCGACATGAAACTTAAAATCGTCGACTCGGCTAAAAATTGTGATATCAGTTGATGTCGCAAAGATCCCACGACCTTTCGAATCCCCACTTCCTTTCCACGATGTGCGGACCGGGCGGTTGAAAGATTCATGAAATTGATACACGCAAGGATGAGAATGAAAAAAGCGATGACAGAAAAAATAATCACATACTGAATATCCCCGTTTGGTTCAAACTCCTCTTCAAGATTTGAATGCAGGTGTATTTCAGAAATCGACTGGAGGTGATAGTCGATACGCATTCCCGACTGCAGCATCTCTTCAAAACTTCCCTCTCCAAATCGTTCCATCATCGGGCCGATATATTTACGAACCATAGCGGGAAACTTGTCTTCCAGATATTGAGGATTTGCTCCCTCGTTGAGTAAGACATACGTACGAAAGGCCAGGTTATTCAACCACCAGGGATCACGGCTGTCCTCCAAAGTGACAAGGGAAGGGATAAAATCAAAATGGAAATGGCTATTACTGGGTATATCCCGGAACACGCCGGTGACTTTGTAATCCGTGGCCCCGTCGAAGGTGAGCACTTTACCGATCGGGTCTTCATTCCCGAAGTACTTTAGGGCCGTCTCTCCACTGATAACGAGCATATTTGGCTCCACGAGAGCCGTTACCGGGTCGCCTTTCAGGAATGGAATCGTAAACACATCAAACATATTCGCATCGGCAAAGACGATTCGCTTTTCTTTGAATGTCTTATCACGATACTTGACAAATCGGTCTGATCGCCTTGATTGTGTATAGAGACGCGTGGCCTCCAGGATTTCCGGAAAATCATTCATCGATGCCTCTGCTGTTGGTGCAGCCAGCGCGGCTACATGGAAATCGCTGTCCCCGATCCTGCCCGATACGATCAACCGGTATATCCGTTCCGCTTTCTCATGATAACGATCATAACTCAGTTCATGCTGTATGTATAATAGAATGAGCAGGCAGCAGGTGATACCAACGGCCAGGCCAACAATATTGATCAGCGAATATACCTTATGTTTGAACAGATTTCTCAGAGCGATCTTCAGAAAGTTCCGGAACATGACAATCCTCCAGCATATCGAGTTTTTACAAAACGACGGTAACGCCTTTAAAATCTGGCACCAATACCAGATTGCTGCATTACGAAAACCATGTTCGTCATAATAGTTCTGGTAGATTTCATCATAATCACCTATGAGGGATTCATGAGCCGATTTACTCCTAAACCGGCAAAGAATCCAATGAGCAATTTTAGGAGGTCGTCTCGTCATTTGTCTGTATCTTTATATTAATTGATAAAAGTAAATGATTTTGTTTTTGTCAGAAATTTTTCGTTCCGTTTTTTGTCATTTGGATTTTACATCGTCATATTTCTACTGAAATTTAATTCATCAAACATTCTTGAATTTCATATGCTGTCCCAGCAGTTCATTAAATCCTTCCATAATCGTGTCGTATATCTCTTTTGATTGAACCAGTTTTTCAATGCCGGTATCCGTAATTCTGTAGTACTTCTTTCTCATCCCTCCCCTTATCGGTGTCGGAGTCCCCATGGTCGTCTCCAGATACCCTTTCATTCTCATTCTTTCGAGGATATCGTATACAACGCCCAAGGTTATCCGTTTTTCATTAATCTTTTCCAGATGTTGAAAAACATTCACACCATACCCCTCACCATTAAACCTCCAGACAGTCATGAGTATTTGTTCTTCCATTTTCGTGAGCATAGACCCTCCCCATGAATTAAAACATTTCAAATGATAATATTTATTCGTAATTCACGAAAGTATACGAAAACAAATAAGTTAAAGTTTCGTATTATACGAAAAAATAAATATGCTAACGGGAGATGGTTCAATTGGAAGGAATTTTTCAGGTTAGTATAAATAGTCAATAGTGTTCGGCACGATATTGGCTCAATAGAAATCAAAAGCTAATTGTATACTTCTGAGGAGAAAATTTCTTATCGCAACCATTTCTTGTTTGGATATTTTAAAGGGTTCTGGTATTTGAT
>Ga0114922_10002159_pt1 | contig 18531 bp, 16 predicted proteins | sample AartaG_FD_100975 | JGI IMG/M metagenome (GOLD analysis project Ga0114922, IMG submission 100975) | Deep subsurface microbial communities from Aarhus Bay to uncover new lineages of life (NeLLi) - Aarhus_00045 metaG | ecosystem: Environmental > Aquatic > Marine > Oceanic > Sediment | place...
CGACGGGCGCCGCCGCCCACGCCGGGCCGACGACCATCCACAGCATCAGCAAGACGACCGGTCGCCGCATCGTCGCACTCCGTTTGGTTCCACTTCCGCGGGTAGTGTACCGTCCGCCCGAAACGCTGTCAAATCAGTGTCGTTTCGCCCGCAGCCGCGGGTGCACCGCGTCGCTCCCGAGTTGGCGGACGGCGTCGGGCCTCCCGATCAACTGGAGACGCTGCAAGATGTCCTCGCTCTTCATCGCGCGCTTTGAAATGAACACAGATACTTGCCGACTTGGCTGAAGCGGCGGGCCTGGGTGCCGTAAATGAGCGTAAACACCAACAGGCCACCGAAGACGAAGATGGCTCCGTACCCTCCGATGTCGCCCACAAACGGGCAAACAAAGAGAAGAAAGAACAGCAGTGGCCACCAGTTCGCGTACCCAATGACGGTGGCCGAATTCCCCCCCACGCGCACCAGCCCGTGCATGACAGGCGTGTACGTGATCCAGCAAATCTGGATGATCTTCTCTCGGAAGGCGTATTCATTGGCGCCGATCTGTCGGAAGCGAAGCGGCGGCCAGACGCGACCCCGGAATCGCCAGTTGAGCGCGTCCAACAACTCGGGTCCGGTCAGTTGGCCGCCATACGGAACGGTCTTCCTGAAAAGGCGAATGCCCGAACGGAAGTAAGACGGGCTCCAGCGGCCCAACGCGATCAGCTCGACGACGGCGACGACAACCAGGACGACCCACATGGCAGTGAACACTTCGGTCATAGTTTCCGCCCCTGCGATGCGAGGGCCGCCAGTACGTGCTGGACATTCTCCGCCGTGTGGGTCGCCATCGGGGTGAGGCGGAGGCGGGCGGCGCCGTCGGGCACGGTGGGCGGGCGGATGGCCGGCGCGAGGATGTGATGCTCGAAGAGCCTCTGCGAGAGCTCGACGGCCTGGGCCGAGTCGCCGACGATGACGGGCGTGATGGGGGTCTCGGTCGGACCGATGTCGAAGCCGCGCTCGCGCAGGCCGTCGTGCAGTTGCCTCGTCCTTGCCCACAGCGCCGCGCGACGCTCCGGCTCCTCTTCGATGATGCGGAGGCCGGCGACGGAGGCGGCGCAGACGGCCGGCGGGAGCGCGGTGGTGTAGATGAAGCTGCGGGCCTTGTTCACAAGCAGGTCGGCGAGGTCGCGGCTCCCGGCGACGTACCCGCCCAGGCTCCCAACGGCCTTGCTGAGCGTGCCCATCACCACCGGCACGCGGCCGGGCTCGATGCCGAAGTGCTCGGCGGCGCCGCGGCCGTTCTCGCCGAGCACGCCGGTCGCGTGGGCCTCGTCGAGCATCAGCATCGCGCCGTGCCGCTCGCACACCTCGGCGAGGTCCGGCAGCGGCGCCAAGTCGCCGTCCATGCTGAACACGGTGTCGGTTACAACAAGCGCCCGCCCCTCCCGCTTGCGGCCGAGCAGCCGGCGCAGCCTGTCGACGTCCCTGTGCGGATAGACCCGCAGGGTCGCTCCGGACAACCGGCATCCGTCGAAGATGCTGGCGTGGTTGAGCCGGTCGCAATAGACCGTGTCGCCGCGACCGACGAGCGCCTGGATCGTGCCCACGTTCGCCATGTAGCCGGTCGGAAAGACAATGGCCGCCTCCGTGCCCTTGAACCGGACAACGGCGTCCTCAAGCTCGCGGTGGATTCTCATCGTGCCGGAGACGAGACGGGAGGCGCCGGTGCCCGTGCCGTACTGATCGGCGGCGGCCTTCGCCGCCTCGGCCAGCGCGGGATGGCCCGCCAGCCCCAGGTAGTTGTTCGAGCAGAAGCACAGGTAATCGGCGCCGTCGATCCGCACGCGCGGCCCCTGCCTGCTCTCGATGATCAACGGCCGGCGCAGCAGGCCCGCTTCGGCCAGGTCATCGAGTGTTTTTCGCCAGCCAGACATCGCAGCGTTTTATAACATATTGACGACGGCAGTCACAGGTGTATACATGGGGGCAACCTGGACGCGGATTAGCCATGGCAGGAATGAAAGAATACCAGACGCCGACTGAGGACGGTCAGGTTGTGGTGTTGCCCGCGGCGGAGAGCCTGCCGGCGCGGACGCGGGCAAATGCCGAGCTGCGGGCGAAGTATCGCTTCGACGTGCTGGGCATTCCCGCCCCTGCGCTGGCCGGGCAGGTCCGCGCCGAAATCGCCCAACTTGCCCGCAGCTACACGAACTCACTCGGGATGAAGGCGGGCGATGCGCGCGGCGGCCTTATCGTCGCGACCGGGCATCAGCCGGTCCTCCCGCATCCGGGAATATGGCTGAAGAACCACCTGGCGTGGCGGCTGGCGCAGACGGCCGGCGCGTCGAGCGTGAACTTCATCGTCGACAATGACACCGTGGACCTCAGCACGATCAAGGTGCCCACGGAACGCGACGACGGCATGACGGTCGAGGTCGTGCGGTTCATCGACTGCCCGCGCGGCGTGGCGGCGGAGGACGTGACGGTGCGCGGCGACGCGGCCGCCGCGCTGGCCGAAACGGCGCGGCTGGCCGCAACTGCGCTGGGCGACACGCTCGCCGATAACTTCGTCGCGGCGACGGCGCCGTCCGAGAGGCTGGTCGAGTTCATCTCGCGCCCGCGCCGACAACTCGAAGAGCGCTTCGGCCTGCATAACCTCGAGCTGCCGGTGAGCCACCTGTGCAAGACGAATGCGTTCCTGACGTTCGCCGCCCACATCATCGCCCACGCGGGCCGGTTCGCCGCCACCTACAACGATGCCCTCGACGAGCACCGTGCGGAGCGCGGCATCACGAACCCGGTCGAGCCCACGCCCAATCTGCGCTGCGACGGCGGCTGGGCCGAGCTGCCCTTCTGGATCTGGCGCCGGGGCGAGCGGCGCAGGCCGATGCTGGCAACGCATGTCGGACAGGGCTGGGCGCTCCGCGACGGGGCCGTCGAGTACGCCGAGCTTTGCCCGGACACGGAGCCCGCCCGGGCCGTGGGGTGGCTGAGCGAAGAGAACACCCGCCTCAAGATCCGCCCCCGCGCCCTGGCGATGACGATGTTCTTCCGCCTGTTCTGCTGCGACATGTTCATCCACGGAATGGGCGGCGCCCATTACGAGCCGGTGAACGACACGGTCATCCGCGCGTTTTTCGGGTGCGAGCCGCTGGACTATGTGACCGCGTCGGCGACGCTGCTCATCAAACCGAAGACGCCGCTGCCGTCGCCCGAAGACGTCGTCGAGCTTCGGCAGCGGATTCGCCGAATGAAGGCGACACCGGAGCGCTTCATTGACGAATTTCTCCCGGATGACAAAGAGGCGCGCGAGCTGGCGCGACAGCGGATCGCCCTGCTGCATCCGACCGGCCTCTCCAAGCGCGAGCGGAGACGGGCGTTCATCGAATCCAAAAACCTCGCGGCCCGGTTGCAGGAGCGGATGGCGCCATATATACTGGCGGCCGAAAAGAAACTGGCGCGAGCGGAGAAGCTCGTCACGCTGCGCGCGGCGCTCGAAGACAGGGAGTATCCCTTCTTCCTGCACTCGCGGGCGGCGCTGGAAACGCTGTACGAGCTTCCTGCTCTTCGGCCACCGGCTTCCGGCGGAACCGCACAGGGCCCTCACAATTGAGCCTCTCCGACCCGGCTCCAGCCGACCGCATCGTGTTCGTCTCCGACTGGCACCTGCCTTCCGAGAGGACCGCGCAGACCGAACTGTTTATCCGCTTCGTCCGCGAAGTGTGCGAGGGTGCCGAGCGCCTGTTCGTGCTGGGCGACCTGTTCAGCGCGTGGGTCGGCCCGCGTCACGTGGCCGAGCCGGGCCACGCGGCGACGTTCGCAGCCCTGCAGCGGCTGGCCAAGTCGGGCACGGAGGTGACGCTGCTGCGCGGCAACCGCGATTTTCAGCTCGACCGGAGAATCGCCCGCCGGTTCGGGCTCCATTTCGTGCGGAGCGCGTGGCGGGGCCAGTTGGGAGGCAAGACGGTGCGTCTCTCCCATGGCGACGAACTTGCCGAGGGCGACCGGTTCCACAAGGTGACGCGGGCGCTCTCCAGCAACTTCCCGCTCAGCACCTTGGTCAAGGCGATGCCGCTCAGGGCGAGCAAGAAGCTCGCCGACGGGTATCGCTGGGTCAGCGACCGCCGACACGCGCAGCGGAATCGAGAGGCCCCCCAGCCCGACGCACGGAGAATCCGGTCCGAGTTTGAGGCCGGCGCCGACCTGATCATTATTGGTCACTGGCACAAGCCGGCCATTGAGGCCGATGCGTTCGGCCTGAGCGGCAAGATGTTCATCATGCTCGGCGAATGCACCGAGACCGAAGCCTGCTACGCCGAGATGCGCGGCGACAGCATTGAGCTCCGAACGTTTCCCGGCCCGTCGAATCCCCAATAAGAGGAGAGGACCCGTGCCTTCGAAGACCACGCGAGTCAGTGCCCGCATGTTCCGAACCCCACTACGGCGCGACGCGATGCTGCCGGAGTTCCGGGCGGTCCGCAAAAACCGGGCGAAGGTCGCCCGGCTGCCCGTGGCGAGGAAGATCCTGCGAGCGTGCGAAAGGGTGGCCGACGGCCACACGCCGATGCCCGACACCACGTACACCCTCTTCCGCGAGTACAGGGCGATCGGGGTCCGGAGAAACTACGACCAGGTCTACCACCGCAAGCGGGCGATGCTGGGCGCGGCGGCCCTCCTCGCGATGTTCAAGCGCCGGCAGCGCTGGATCGACGTGCTCCAAGATTACATATGGAACGTCTGTGAAGAGACCATCTGGGTGCCGCCGGAGCACATGAGGACGGCTCCGATCGATCTCTTCGCCGCGGAGACGGCGTTCGCGCTCGCCGAGACAACCCACCTGCTGGGCGATGTGCTGGACCGGGAGGTCGTCGACCGCATCCGGGACGAGGTCGAGCGGCGTGTCCTGGCGCCCTACCTCGAAATGGAATGGTCCTGGTTCGACGGGCACAACAACTGGAGCGGCGTGTGCAACGGCTCGGTGGGAGCGGCGTTCCTCTACCTCGAGAAGAGCCCGGCGCGCCTGGCGCGGGCGGTCAACAAGGTCTTGAAGGGCCTGGAGATCTTCCGCCGGCGCGCGTTCCTCGCGGACGGCGGCTCGTCGGAAGGCGCCGGCTACTGGCAATACGGCCTGATCAACACCGTCGCTTTCTCCGAACTGCTCCGCCGCCGGACGGGCGGGAAGGTGGACTTCCTCTCGCACGACAAGTTCAAGCGGATCGCCCTGTATCCGCTGGCGGCGCTCGTTGCGCCGGGCGAGTACTACAGTTGCTCCGACTGCCACGGCACTGTGAGGTTCTCTCCCGGCTTCATCTCCCGGCTGGCCGAACGCACCGGCGCAGAGGAGCTCAAATCGCTGTTGAACCGTGAGTCGATCAGTGTCGGCGCGGGCCGGCTGCCGTGGAGCATTCGCGACCTGTTGTGGTGGGACGGGAAGACCCCGCCGCGCCCCAAGATCGACGACCACGTGCTGCCGGACACCGGCGTCGCCCGCCTGGTCGACCCGAAGCACAAGATGGTGCTCATGGTCAAGGCCGGCAACAACGCGGAGAATCACAACCACAACGACGTAGGGAGCTTCGCCGTGTACGTCGATGCCGAGCCGCTCCTGTGTGACTCCGGGTGCGGCCTTTACGACCGCGCCTACTTCGGCCCGCAGCGATACGAAAACCCGGTCTGCAACTCGTACGGCCACAGCGTCCCGCGAATCGACGGCCACCAGCAGGGATGCGGCCCCCGCTACCAGGGCAAGATCATCTCCTTCGACCCGGCCGCGCGCGACAAGACCATCAGCATAGAGTTCGCGCGGGCATATCCGGTCAAGCGCCTGAAACGCCTGCAAAGGACGATCCAGCTTCACCCTCGCGGGGCAGGCGCGGTCCATCTGGAGGATCGCTTTGCCTTTTCGCACGGCGCCGCGCCCAAGGTCGAAGAGGCCTTCACCACGTGGAACCGCATCTCGCTGCGCCGGGGCACCGCACGGATCCACGGCGCGGAACGTGACCTGGTGGTCAAGATCCTCGACCCGCCAGGCGGCGCTTTCAGCGTCGAAGACATTCCGATGATGATGGCCCGTGCCACCGAAGCTCGGACCCTCCGCCGCCTCGCCTGCCGTCTGCCGAAAGGCTCGACCTCGTTCGAAATGGAAATCAAGCTGGTCTAGTGTCGCTTCAACAATGAGTTTGGAAGCGCGCTGAGAACGAAGACCCGCCTCCGCTTGAAAGCTACGGCGGCGCAAGCTGGCACCTGCGGAGCGAGTGAAACCAGCGCAGACGTGCCTGTCCCTCGTCTCGGACTACAAGTTCATTCCTGAACGGACACCAGCGGCGGTCGCTCTCGCGCCACCGCGCGACCGGACACGCCGACCCGGGAGAAATGATCTCAGAGTTCGGGCTTGACAGCCGGGTGTTTGCATATTAGCATATTAGCGGATTCTAAGATGGAGCGGGTGATGATGGGAAACACCCAAGACCTCGGCCGGCTGTTCAAGGCGCTCTCCTCGGAGGCGCGGCTCCGCATCGTCCAATTGCTGAAAGGTGGTGCTCTGTGCGTGGGAGCGCTGTCCGCCCGGCTGGACGTGACCCAGGGAGCAGTATCACAGCATCTGCGGGTCCTGCGGGACGCCGGCCTAGTGGTCCCCGAGAAACGCGGCTACTACGTCCATTACCGGCTGAATGAGCGCGGCATCGCCAAGCTGGAGAAGGCGATAGGGCGTCTGCTGGAAAAACCCCCGAAGAAGGGAGCGAAGCCATGTGTGAGAAGAAGAAAGGCTGCCAGAAACCGGAGAACCTGAAGGGCAAGCCGGAGGAGTGCTCGCCGGAGCAGATCAAGAGATGCCACGGCGACGTGAAGGAACACCCCTGCGTCAAGAAGACCAAGGACTGATTGGCAAGGCGCCTCGCCGGCAGTTCGGGAGCGGCTTTCGGTCTGCGCGCGGCGCCCTTCCAGGACACCTGACCCGTGGCTGAGCACGAGACATCGGCGGTCATCACAGCGTCGCAACTCACGAAACGGTACGGCGAACTGACGGCGCTCGACCGCGTCACGTTCTCGGTCCGGCGGGGCGAGGTATTCGCCTACCTCGGCCCGAACGGCGCGGGGAAAACCACCACAATCAATATCCTCTGCGGGCTGCTTCGGCGCGACGACGGGGAGGCAGCCATCTGCGGCGCCGACATCGAGCGCGATCCGGTGGCGGTGAAACAGCGGATCGGCGTCGTCCCCGAAGAGTCGAACCTCTACCCCGAGCTCACGGGCCGGAGGAACCTCGAATACCTTGGCGAGTTGTACGGGCTGTCCCGTGCCGCGCGGCGTTCGCGGGCCGACGAGTTGCTCGAAACGTTCGGCCTGACTGACCGGGCGGGCGCGTCGTTCCGCTCACTGTCGCGCGGGCTGAAGCGCCGCCTCACCGTGGCCGCGGCCCTCGTCCACTCGCCCGAAGTGATTCTCCTGGACGAACCGACCGTCGGCCTGGACGTCCCCAGCGCGCGATCTCTGCGCGAAGTCATCCGGTCGATCCACCGTGACGGCGCCACGGTCTTCCTCACCACGCATAACCTGGCGGAGGCGGAGGCGTTGTCCGATCGCGTCCTGATCCTCGTCCGTGGGAAGGTGGTCGCGGAGGGCACGGCGGCGGAGATCCGGCGTCAGGTGGAACGGGCCAGGACCGTCTCGGTCACGTTTTCCGGCGAGGTCGCAGAAGGGGCGCTGCGCGATGCCTGCCCGGCGATCCGGGCAGCCGCCCACGCGGACGGCGCGTGGCGGCTCGAGGCGAGCGACACCCACGCCGCACTCGCGCAGGTCGTCCGCTTCGCCGAAGGGCAAGGCGTGCGGGTCGTCGAGATCAGCTCCGCCGGTGCGACCCTCGAAGAAGCCTTCATGGCGATCCTGCAAGACAGCTCGCGCGGGGAGGAGGCGGACACATGAGCCAGATGGCCCGGGCCTTTTCCATCAGCCGAAAGGACATCGAGAGCTACTACGGCAAGCCGCCGCTGATCACGTGGGGACTGCTCTTCCCGGCCGTGCTCGTGCTGGCTGTCTACGTGCGAGACCCGGCCACCTATCTGGCGGTCAGCCCCGGCATCATCGCGATGACCTTGCTGTTCGGCAACACGTCGATGGCCGCCATCGTGGTCACGTTTGAGAAACGGTCCGGAACCTTGCAGCGGTTGCTGATGGCGCCCGTGACCCACCGGACCATCATCCTGGGCAAGGCAGCCAGCGCCGCCGCCTTCGGGCTCGCCACCTCTCTCGTTCTTACCGTAGGGCTGGTCGTGCTCCTCGGCATGAGGATCACCGATCCGCTCGCGTTTGCGCTTGGGTTGGCGCTGGGAGCAGCGACTTTCTCGCTGCTGGGGCTCATCGCCTCGGTCATGGTCCGAGAGGTCTTTGAAGCGATGACCCTGCTGAACCTGTTCCGGTTCCCGATCCTGTTCATCAGTGGCGTTTTCATGCCGGTCGAGGCGCTGCCCACGTGGATCAAACCCGTGGCAATGGTGTCGCCGCTGACGTACGTGGTGGACTTGCTGCGGTTCGGTGTCTCGGGGAAGTCCTACTTCCCCGGCCCCTGGTTGCCGGGCCTTGCGATGGTCGCGTTCCTGGCGGCGAGCTGGCTGGCGGCGGGCCCTGCGTTCCGCCACCGTGCCAACCGCTAGTCCCCGTCACACGGCGAACGGTGCGGCGTGCCGGCGGAGATGCTTTTCGAGCGCCGCGTAGTGCTCGTCCTCGTGCGCCTGCAGCGTCTCGTAAAGGCGGTCGCGGAACACGTACGAGCCGTCCCGGCTGGCGGTGAGCACCGAGCCAAACGTGACGTGGAGCAACTGGCGGCCGTCGAACTGGTCCAGCACGCCCGGCAGCTCCTCGTCGGCCAGCTCGTCGGGCCGCTTGACCTTCGCAGGGTCGGCGGAGACATGGTAGGTGGCGCGGTCCTGGTCCCATCGCTCGAACGCAAATGCCAGAATCTCACGGAACAGGTCCGGCGCGACGAGCGCCACAGCCCGCAGCGCTTCCAGGTAGCTCGTGCCGGCCGTCTTGACGTGGACCAGCCCCCCGCCGCACCGGGCCGCGACCTCGTACACGCTGAACTTGTCGGAGCCCGAGTGGATGCTGATCTTGTACGGCCCGAGCGTGTTGGCGATGGCGACGTGCTCCCGGAACGTCTGCTCCAGCAGCGCCACGTCGCCTTTGTAATCCACGCCCTTCTCGAAGTCACCCACGAACCGCGGCGCCAGGCTCACGGGCCGGACGCCGAGCCGCGCCAACTCGCTCGCCACGTAATAATGCTCCGCCGACGACGTTGGCGACGACGTCTCATCCACCGACATCTCCAACTCGAACGCCTGCCCCGTCATCACCGACTCGAGATAGCGGAACATGGCCACCGTATGTCCCACCGCCGCGCCGTACTTGACCGCGGCGCGCGCCACGGCCTCGGCCGGGCACTGGAGCTCGGACTCGCCCAGGTCGAACGTCTTGCCCGCATACCTGGCTTCGTTGTCGGCGCGCGCGGTGTCCAGTTGATCCCACGGCACCGAGCCGAGCGCCTCTTCGAGCGCGGCGGCGTCCATCGCGTCCGCCGCGTCGTTCACGTGATCGCCGGGGTCAATGGTGAACATGGTGAAGCCGGCGGCGGCGGTCACGTCGATATCGTTCGGGGTCTTCAGATGATCGGCGTCGGAGCCAAAGCCGCCGCGATAACCTTCCTGGAGAACGCCCCAGGTCGCGGCGTCCATCACCTCGTCGGGCGTGCGGCGGGTGCGGGCCATTTCGCGGATGGACTGCTGTGCGAGGACGGGCGCGACGCCGGTCCCACGTACGGCGCGGATGTGTCCCGGCGTGGCCAGGCCCAGCCGGTCGCCGAGCCCGAGCGACGTCCGGAGCCCCACGAGCGATGGCGCCAAGAACGGGAGTTCGGCCCGGAGTGCAGCCGCGTTCTCGTGGTTCAGACCCTTCAGCTCAACCCTCAAGTCGCCGAGTTCGATCCGGGCGGCACCCAGGCGCTTCTGCGGCCCGCGCGTCACGAAATATAGCCGGTCGCCGGATGCTGCCAGGGACGACGGGTACACGTCACGATTGGTCCCGGCCTTCAGCTCGGCACAGGCCCCCGCCAGGTCCTGAGGGTTTGGCACCTGGTCCGCCCCGACCGACAGCACTTTCTTGATTGCCTCGCTCATGCGTCCCTCCCGGTCCTCCCCATTGTGGCCATGATACGGACGTTCGAGACGATTACAAGTGCATGCGCAAAGAGCAGGCGAGGGCGCTGTGCGTTGACAAGCGTAGCGATGCTGCTATCATGCAGAAAACGGACGGGGAATCTCACCATGAACAAGAGATGGGGAACGTTTGGGGCCGCCGTGCTGGCCGCGCTGCTCGCCGCCCGGCTGGCCCCTGCCGCGGAAGACGCCGCCGCTGCCGTCACGAAGCTCGAAGGCCTGCTCCTGCATACCCGGTACAGCGAGGCGGAGGCCCAGACGAAGAAGATGCTGGCGGCGCACCCGAAATCGGCGTCCGTCCGCTGCGTAGCTGCACGGCTTCACGCCGCCCGAGGCCGCTACCAGAAGGCACTGGACGAACTGAGCGTGGCGATCAAGCTTGACTTCAAATCCATGCAGGCACGCGCGCAGAAAGCCGAACTGCTGGAACTGCTCGGCCGCCACGATGAGGCGGTAGAGGTCGCCGAGGCCGTCATCGATTTCTACAACGACAACTCGAAGTCCATCAAGCAGCCGCGGGAACTGGTGGGGGTAGGTCTGGCACTGAAACTCGTGAACGCGCCGAAGGATGCGCTCACCATCCTGACGAAGGCCCAGCGCGCGGACAAGACGGACCACGTCGCCACGGTCGAGCTCGGTCAGCTCTTTCTGCTCAAGGGCCAGGTGACCGACGCGAGCGGCGAGTTCAACACCGTGCTCCGCGCCGACGCCAAGCACCCGGACGCGCTGCTGGGCATGGCGTATTGTGCCTTCTCCATCAGCAAGCTCAAAGACGCCGAGAAATACGCGAAGGAAGCCCTGAAGGTCGCCCCGAACGCGGTGGACGCCTTCGACCTGCTGGCGGCAATGGCGGCGATCGACGACGACTTCGACGGCGCCCAGGCGTACATCACCAAGAGCCTCGCGGTGAACCCGAACGGGATCTCCGCCCGCGCGATCCGTGCCGGATGCCACTTGGTCCGCGGAAACAAGAAGGGCTACGAGCAGGAGGAGGCGTTCGTCAGGAAGATCAGTCCGCGGTGCTCGGACTTCTACACCTACGTGGGGCGGGCGTGCAGCGGCAAGCGGCGCATGCGGCTCGCCGAGCAGATGTACCGGACGGCGATCCGCCTGCGGCCCGACGCGCACGACGCGATGGCCGAGCTCGGCCGCCACCTCTTCCGCGAGGCCAGGTACACCAAGGCCAAGAAGCTGCTCGACGAGTCCCACGACATCGACGGCTTCAACGTCCGCACGTACAACACACTCCACCTGCTCGACGCGATGGAGTCGTACAGGATCATCAAGGCGGCGCCGTCGATTCACATCATGCTGAAGAACGAGACGGACGGCGTGCTGGCGGAGTATGTCAAGCGGTTCGCGATCCGCTCTCTGGACGACTTGTGCAAGATCTACGACTTCCGCCCGGCCGACACGGTCACCATCGAGGTGCTGCCGACGCAGAGGTACTTCGCCACGCGGTGCATCGGCCTGCCGCACATCGGTGCGATCGGCGTCTGCTTCGGAAGAGTGGTCGCGTTCACCACGCCCCGCGTGCAGAATGGCCGCGTCAATTGGCGCGAGACCCTCCGCCACGAGCTGACCCACGCGGTGACCCTGCTGGGGACGAACTATCGCATCCCCCACTGGCTGACCGAGGCGATGGCCGTCCACGAGCAGCACTCGGACCGGCCGTACAACTGGGACGTGCTGCTCAAGACCTCGGTCAGGCTCAACCGCATCATGCCCATCGGCAAGCTGACGAGGGGCTTCACCCGGCCGAAGACGCGCGAGCAGCGGATGCTCGCCTACTGCCAGTCGGAGGTCGTGCTCGACTTCCTCATCCAGAAATGCGGCCGGAAATGCCTCCCCGCGCTGGTGAAGGCGTTTCGCGAGGGCAAGGAGCTGCCCCAAGCGATCCAGGCGGTGACCGGGATGCCGCTGGCCGAGTTCGAGAAGCAGTTCACGGCCTACATCGTCGGCGTTGTCGCCAAGATCCCGGTACTGCCGAAAGTGACGCCGAAGGACGCGAAGACCATCATCGACCTCGCCGCGAAACAGCCCCACGACGCGGAGGCGCAGTGCAACCTGGCAATCCTCCTGCTGGTGCAGCGCAAGCCGGACGAAGCGGCGAAGGCGGCGGACAAGGCGCTGAAGATCAACCCAAAATCCGCCGAGGCCCACTACATCAAGGCCCGCATCGCCATGACCGCGCGCAAGGAGGCGGATGCGATGGCCATGGCCAAGCTCGCCATTGCGGCCGACAAGGACTACGCGCCGGCCCACCACCTTCTCGGCGCTCTAGCGGGGCGGCAGAATAAAACTGATGAGGCGGTGGCCGCGTTCCGCGAGGCGATCCGAAGCCATCCCCAGTTCCCCAAACCGTACCAGGCGCTGGCCAAGATTCACCAGGACAAGAAGCAAGACGACAAGAGGGCCGAGGTGTTCGAAAAGCTCCTCCGGCACACGTCGAACTCTTTCGCACCGGCCATCGAGCTCGGGCGGCACTACGTGAGCAAGAAGAAATGGAGGGACGCGGCGCGGGTGGCGGACGTGGCGGCGGGGATCGGGCCGTTTTATCCGCAACCGCACATCATCGCCGGCCACGCGCTGTGGGAGCTGGGGAAAGAGGAACCCGCGGTCCACGAGATGGAGATCGCCTCGATCTGCGCCGGCGACACGCTCAAGCAGATGGAGGCCCTGTACCGCCGCCTGGTGGCGGCGCACCGGCAGGAGCAGGCGGACAAGGTGCAGGAGAGCCTGAACAAGGCCCGCAAGGAAACCGCCGGGAACAACCTGCGCCTCGCCAAAGCATACCTCAAAAGAGGCGAGAAGAAGAAGGCCCGGACGGCGGCCCTCGCCGCACTTGACCTCGATCCGAACGGCGAAGAGATCAAGGCCCTGCTCCGGCGGATCAAGTGAGGACCCGGTGGGCGACTGCGTCTACGTCAACGGTGAGGTCGTGCCCCGCGAGGACGCCAGGGTCTCGCCGTTCGACCGGGGTTTCCTATATGGCGACGGGCTGTTCGAGACGATCCGGGCATACGCCGGCGTCCCGTTCATGCTCGACGCGCACCTGCATCGCATGGGCGCCTCGGCAGCCGCGCTTGGAATCCCGATGCCCGAACGCGCCGAGCTGGGCGAGGCCGTCACCCGCCTGATCGAGCTGAATCAAATCGGCGATGCCTACGTGCGGATCACGGTCACGCGCGGGCCTCACACCGGCGCCCTGGCGCCGGCCGAGCCTGCGGAACCTACCGTGCTCGTCGAAGCGCGCAAGCTGCACCCGTATGCGCCGGAGCTGTACGAGAACGGCGCCACGGTGGTGGTGTCTTCGCTGCGGCATGACAGCGATTCGCCGCTACGCCGGCACAAGACCACGAATTACCTGCTCAGTATCCTGGCGAAGCGCGAGGCGAGGGAGCGGGGCGCCGACGAGGCGCTCCTGCTCGACGCCGCAGGGCACGTCGCCGAGGGCGCCACCAGTAACATCTTCTGTGTCCGCCGCCACGGCGGCCGGGACAGCACACTCCTCACCCCGCCGCTCGACATGAACATCCTGCCCGGCATCACGCGCGCCACCGTGCTCGACCTCGCGCGCGAGGCGGGCATCGAGACCGGCGAGACGCGTCTTACCCTCGACGACTTCTGCTCGGCCGACGAGATCTTCCTCACCAATTCCCTGATGGAGATCATGCCCGTGCGGTGTATAGACCAGCGGGCGACCTATGCCATCGGCGGCAAGGTGACCTCTGTTGCGGCAGAGGCATACAGCCGCCTCGTGCGGGAGGCGGAAACGTGACATGCGCCGCTGGAACACGGATCAATGTGCTGCTTGTCTTGGCGATCCTGTCCGGCCTCGGTGTCGCACGCGCCGGCGAGATCAGGTACTCCCCATACGAGTACACGCTCGCCGGGGCTGATGCGATCGTGATCGGCAAGCAGACCGGGCCGATTGGGAAGATGACACCCCGGCAACTCAAGGCTCTCAGGGATAAGGGGGCCGCCTTTGACTTATGGATCCCGGACGATGCCGAGATCCCCGTCAGCGACTTCGAGGTGAAGCGTGTGATCAAGGGCTCGTGCAACGCGAAGCAAATTCGCGTTTGCTCCGGTGTGCACTACGTGGGCGGCGTGCGACAGGAATGCTTCACCATCCAGGCTGGTGAGACCGCCGTCCTTCACCTGGATGGTCCGAGCGGCACGCCGCCGGAATGGCATATCCTCAACTGCACCGGGGCGATGACGGTGATCGTCCCGAAGGACGCCGCGGAGTGGGAGACGAGCCTCAAGGGGCGCCTGGCGGGATTGCGCGAGTTTCGAGACAGCGCCCTGAAGGACATGGAGCGCTTCGCGCCAGAGGCCGTAAAGGAGGCCCGAAAGCTCCTGCCTGTCGTGGTGAAGAACGCGAACACGGCGGTCCATGCGTTCTGCATCTATCCCACGGACAAGATCGCGGTTCTCACCGGCCTCGACGCGGAACCGTGGGCGTCCCTGAAGACGGCCGACCTGCGCGTGCTCCGCGCGCTCCTCATCCTCGCCTATCCGGACGTTTACCTGGGCGAAGTGAGCGCCATCGCTGGCTACCGCGCGTTCGGCGCCTCCGCGGCCGAGCAGAAGATACCGAAGGCGTGGTTCGTCCAGCACTTCGCTCACCTGAAGGCGCCGAAAGACGTGGCGGCCTTCGCCGAGACCGACCCTGAGCGGGTCACGAAGTTCTTCGCAGATTTCCCATACTTCAGCTCCCACCGCGACCGCGTTCCCGCCGAGAAGCAGAAGCCGGATGCCAGGACGGCTCGCACGCTCGAGCTGCTGATAAACGGGGAGGACCCCGGCCTGTACGCGCTGGTGATGGGGCCGGGGTGGTACTTCTTCCGCACGTACCGCGCCCGGGGCAGCGCGGCGTTCGGGAAGCTGCGGATGCCGTGGATCAAGGAGCGCATCCTGGCCTGGGCCAAGCCCGACGCCGACCGCCGCTTGCGCAAGGTCGCACTCCTCGTCATGCACGACAACCCCGGGCCGTGGGTCCGTGCGTGGATCGAAGCGGAGCGCCGGCGCGCCGAGAAGGGGGTGCTCACAGACCTCGCCGCGCCAGCAGCCGGATTGGACGACCCCGACCTGCTGATCGACATCTGGAAGCAGGTCGTCAAAGAACACGTCTCCGAGGGGCGGTTCTGCTGGTGGCTCCGCTACGTCTGGTACTACCACCCCAAGCTTGCCGCGTTCGCCATCCAACGCTGGAAGGCGAAGATCAAACGAGCCGAGAAGACCAAAGAGAAGGACCCCGGCTGCGCGGCACGGGCCTACCTGGAATACTACGCGCGCCATGAAGCCGGAGAGACTTGCTGGGCTGGATCAAAGTCCTTAAAGACCCCCGCCGAAGCCGAAGCGTGGCTGAAGCGCCTCACCGCGCAGCAGAAGTGAGCTCCCGGAGGTGCGATGTCGGAAGAACGCAAGGCGGTGGTGCTCCTGGTGCTCACGGCGGTGTTGTGGAGCACGTCGGGGGTGCTCATCAAGGCGATCCGGTGGAATCCGATGGCGATCGCGGGGACGCGGAGTGCGATCACCGCGGCCGTGCTGCTGGCGTTCGTCCGCCGCCGCAACTTCACGTGGTCGGCGGCACAGCTCGGCGGCGCGGTGGCGTACGCCGGGACCGTGGTCCTGTTCGTTGTCGCCACCAAGCTGACGACGGCGCACAACGCCATCCTGCTGCAGTACACGGCCCCCATCCACATCGCTCTGTTCGGCCCCTGGTTCCTCAACGAACGCGCCCACTGGTTCGACTGGCTGATCATCGCGCTGCTTCTCGGCGGCATGGTGCTGTTCTTCCTGGACAAGCTCGCGGCCACCGGCACCTGGGGCAACCTGCTGGCGATCGCCTCGGGCGTGTCGTTCGGGTGGATGACCCTGTTCTTGCGCAAACAGAAGGCCGCCTCGCCGCTGGAGTCGATCTTCCTGGGGAACGTGCTGGCGGCGGCCGTCTGTTGCCCGTTCATCTTCGGCTCGATGCCACGTGCGGGCGGCTCGGTCGCGCTGGGGTGGGTGGTGCTGGCCTGCCTGGGCGCGTTTCAGCTCGGGGTGCCGGCGGTTCTGTATTCCATTGCCATCAAACGGGTAACGGCGCTGGAGGCGATGCTGATCCCCGCGGCGGAAGCGATCCTCAATCCCATCTGGGTGGCGTGCTTTCACCCCGAGCGCCCGGGACGCTGGGCGCTGGCCGGCGGCGCGATCGTTCTCGGCGCGGTCGTCGCGCGCGCCATCCTCACCGCGCGAGGCAATAAGGGACCTGAACGCCGCGAGGGAGCGCCTTCCCAGGCCGCCGCTTAGCCGATACAATGCGTGAAAGGCGTCAGCTCCCCTTTGGGGCGAGACGGCACGATTTGTCGGAAGGCCGCGACGGGCACGTCTCCACTCGCTAGCTGTCCCGGCTTACTGCTTCACCTGGCCGAAGTGTTACGGGTTCCCCAGGCGTGGGAGAAACGAGGCGACGCGATGCGCAAGGTCAAGTTCGGCGACGTCGAGGTGACGCGCCTGGTCATCGGCGGCAATCCGTTCAGCGGCTTCTCGCACCAGGGCCCCGACCGCGACCGCGAGATGATCCGCTACTACACCGTCGCCCGCATCAAAGAGACCCTGCACAAGGCCGAGGAGGCCGGGGTCAACACGTTCTTCGGCCGCACCGACCGGCACATCCGCCGGCTGATGCGCGAATACTGGGACGAGGGCGGCACCATCCAGTGGTTCGGCCAGACCGCCAGCGAGCTTTGTGACCAGCTCCGGGCCATCCGAGACGCTGTCAGAGACGGCGCCGCGGGGGTGTACGTCCACGGCGGGCAGGTGGACTACTGGTATGCCCAGCAGGAGTTCGACATGCTCCGGGCGGCGCTGGACACGATGCGCGAGTGCGGGGTGGCGGCCGGGTTCGCCGGCCACAGCGTAGATGCGCACGCCTGGATCCGCGATAACCTCGAGCCCGACTTCCAGATGTGCTGTTACTACGACCCGAGCGACCGCGCCGAGAGCCCCCACCACGTTCCGACCGTGGACGAGAAATGGGACGACGCGCACCGCGACCGCATGGTCGAGCTCATCCACTCGTTCCCCTGTCCGGCGGTCCACTACAAGGTCTTCGCGGGCGGCAACAAGTCCGTGCCGGACGGGTTCCGGTTCCTGGCGACCAGCATGCGCGAGAACGACCTGGTCTGCATCGGCCACTACCTCAAGGACGACCCCAACATGATCGCCGAGAATGTCCACACGTTCGAAGAGGCCGTCGAAGGAAAATGATCCGTGAGATTCGCGAAGCGGGCACCCGGGTTTCTGACAAGCGTTGCGGCGACTCTGGCGCTGGCCCTGAGCGCATCGGCTGACGAGATTGAACTGAAGAACGGGACGAAGTATCAGGGCCGTGTCGTCGAGCAGACGGCGCAATCGGTACGGTTCAAGATCTTCCTGCCCGGCGGCGGCAAGATCGTCTCCGTCTTTTCCAGGGACCGGGTCCGCTCGCTCAAGGTCGACGGGAAAGACCCCGTCCTCAAGCCGCCCAAGCACGACCCAAAACCCAGCCCAAAGCCGAAGCCGGATCCCAAGCCAAGGACGCGGAGCGTGGCCGAGGTTCTCGCGCTGATCGAGCGCGCCGGCAAGACCCCTCCCGACTGGTGGGACGCCGTCCCGCTCAAGTACCCGAAGACCCTCGATCTGACCGGGGCCAAGCAGACCAAGGGGCCCCAGAACAACCTCGGCTCATACAAGTGGTCGGTGCTCAATCGGGACCCGAGGAAGTGGAAGGAAGCCGTCAAGCTCTTCCGACACGTGGTGGACGTGCGAAAGAACGACGCGTCGCGCCTGCCCCAGGCGATGGATCTGCTCGCGGCGGCGTGGCGCGACTACGTGGGCGACCCGGCGCGGGCCGCATACTGGTGGCGTGCGTCAATCAAGGCACGCAAGCGACCCTACTCGAGCAGCATCGTCGGCCTGGCCGAGTGCTACTGGAAGCTCGGCTGCAAGGCCGGGGCGATCGCGCTCCTGAAACGATACGGCCTGGACTCCCGCTCGTCGCACCGCAGCGCGATCAAGCTGTGGGGGGAGATGGGCGAGACCGGCACGGCCCTAGCCATGGCCGAGCGACGAGCCCGGTCCGGCCGACCCGACGATGGCTACCTCCTCGCCGGGAACGCTTGCCGGTTCGCGGGCCTCTACGACAAGGCGGCCGAATACTACAAGAAGGTCCTGACCGCGACCCAGGGCAGCGGGCGGGGCAAGCAGAACAGGGACCGCGCCAGCGCCGGCGCCGAAGCCATGAAGCTGGTCCAGACGCTGGACCGGTCCCGTATCCCAGACGGCACCTACAAGGGGAGCAGCC
>Ga0114922_10002160_pt1 | contig 18530 bp, 15 predicted proteins | sample AartaG_FD_100975 | JGI IMG/M metagenome (GOLD analysis project Ga0114922, IMG submission 100975) | Deep subsurface microbial communities from Aarhus Bay to uncover new lineages of life (NeLLi) - Aarhus_00045 metaG | ecosystem: Environmental > Aquatic > Marine > Oceanic > Sediment | place...
AGAGCGTGTGTGAGAAGTCTTATCCGAGCCGCGCCCGTAAGGAAGCGGTGCGGTATCATCCGCGGAAAACCGCTCCCTCACGGTCGCGGCTCGGTTTTTCGTCCCGCTTCTCACACACGCTCTGAGGAGAAAAGCTGTGTTTCACATCCTGAGACGGTTTTGGGCTATCGCATTTTGTAGTGTCCTGATCCAGTGGGTAAGTCTCGGTTGGACGTATCCGGATCGGTCGGTCGAATCAGTCGAGGCCGCCACCACACACAATACCCAGGTTGGCGCTGAGGTGGCGGCTCTGGAAGCGGAGCCGAAGGGGCAAGGTGAGTCGGTGCTGGCGGCGTCCGCGCCGGCCACTGAATCCGCGGTTGAGGTTGAAGTTGCCGAGACCGCCGTGCCGTCTGTCAACATCCTGGCCGATGACTATCTTTCACACATCACCCTGCTCGCTCACGACGAATTGAAGGGTCGCGGCACGGGTCATTACGGCATCGATCTAGCCGCCGGGTATATCGCCGGGCAGTTTGCAGCATTCGGGCTGGAACCGGGCGGGCCTGACGGCACGTATTTCCAGGAATTCACCATTGCGAGCGCCCCCAGACTGCTTGACGACACCTCGCTGACGTTCACTGGTGTTGACCGTGACCTGAAGCTGCGGGCCGATTTCATTCCGTTCGGGTTCTCCTCTGACGGTGCGTTCAGCGGGGAGGTCGTCTTCGTCGGGTACGGCATTGAAAACCCGGACGAAGACTACGATGACTACGCCAGGATCGACGTCGAGGGCAAGGTCGGGCTCATGCTGCGGCGCGAGCCGCCGTCTTGGGACGGTGACAAGTGGACCAGCCACGCACGGTTTACCAGCAAGATGGAGTTGGCGGTCGAACACGGCTTTGCCGCGGTCATCATCGTCAATCAGAATCCAGGCCCGGAGGAGGACGATATTCTCATGCCGTACGGGATGCGGGTCAGCCGCGAGAACGGCATCCCGGCCATTCATTTGAAGAGGGATGTTGCCGATGCGGTCCTGGCCGCCAGCGGCGCTGAGTCGCTGACCGGACTACAGGAGAAGCTCGACGTGGGTATGACCTCCTCCACGGCGCTGTCTGGGATCTGGGTAACCGGCAACGTGGTCTCCAAGTCTGACAACATCCTCGCGCGAAACGTCATCGGAGTGCTGCCGGGTGTGGGCCCCTGCTCCGACGAGTACGTCGTCTTCGGCGCGCATTATGATCACCTCGGCGAAACAAGAGGCCGAATCTATAACGGTGCCGACGACAACGCCTCGGGCACTGCCGGGGTAATCGAGATCGCCCGCGTGCTTTCCGTCACCCCCTACCGCAACCGTAGTGTCATCTGCATGACATTTTCCGGTGAGGAGATGGGCTTGCACGGAAGCAGACACTACGCGAATGACCCCACGGTCGACATCGACAAGATCGCAGCCATGCTGAACCTGGACATGATCGGGCGGCTTTCAGACAAGCGCGCCAACATGCTGGCGATTCAAGGCCTGGGCACAGGCGATAGTTTTCACGACATTGTGGACCGCCACACGTCCGCGATAGGCGTCGAGTACCTGCCCGACGAGAGCGCGACGGGGGGTAGCGATCACATGTCGTTTTACCTTGCCGGCGTGCCCTCGCTGTTTTTCTTCACGGGTACGCACCCGGATTACCATCAACCCGGCGATGATACGGAGAAGATCAACGCTGACGGCGGAGCGATGATAACAACGCTCGCCTGCAACATCGGCCTGGATCTGATCAACGCCGCGAGCAGACCGGTCTACGCCGAGGTCAAAGGTCGGGCGGCGATCCATCGCTCACCGCGTCCGGTCAGCGGCGTGGTTATGGGCTTCATGCCGGACATGGAGGATGAATCGGATCAAAAGGGGTGGCATGTGGCGGCGTTCTCGCCCGGCAGCCCCGCGGCCGAGGCCGGTATGAAGGTCGCAGACCGGATCTTCGAAATCGAAGGGAAACCGATCAACGGGTTTGAAGATTACCAGGAGGTCATGGCAGGGAGAAAGGCCGGCGAAACCGTCACTGTAAAAGTCTTACGCGGCAGTGACGAAGTTACCCTCGAGGTCACACTGGCGCCCCGCAAATAGGCGCTCCACTGTGTTGTATGTAGCCGGCAGGTGCGGTTGTGCAATCGTGCGCCGTTCATGCCCAGCAAGGCGGGGGAGTGGTCTCGATCTATATGTCCGTCCGCAATTGTGCTACACGCCCTGATTCACGGGATCGCGCAGGCTAAAGCCTGCGGCTCGGGTGCCATGACCAAGCGAAGAGCGGGCATGTCCTGCTCCAGTGTGAAGATCATGGCCGCGCTTGATTTTCCGCCGCGCGGCGTTATCCATGCACACTGATTCCGTGACGTCGCGACCCATTTATCAGGAGACTCAGGCGTGGTCGGCAAACAACTGACTCCCAATACAACCGTCGGAAGGCTGCTTGCACTCGGTCTGGCCCTGGCATTGGCTGCCGGCTGTGCGTCGCCGAAGGCAGCGTCGAGTTTTCAGGCCCATGTGGATTACCTGGCCAGTGATGATCTCGAGGGACGCGCCATTGGCACGCCCGGCATCGACCTGGCCGCCGACTACATCGCAGATCACTTCAAGGCATTGGGCCTGGAACCGGGCGGTGAAAACGGGACGTTTTTCCAGACGTTCCAGATGGCCAAGCGGAAGGAACTCGGCAACGACACGCATTTGGCACTGAGCGGAGTTCCGGTGGGCGTCTCGCGCGATGTTGATTATGTACCGTTGTCGTTTACATCGGCCGATGATTTTGACGGCCAGGTGGTCTTCTGCGGGTACGGTATCGAGGACGACGAGCACGACCGCCACGATTACGCCCGCGTGGATGTTTCAGACAAGGTCGTGCTCATCCTCCGCGGTGAACCGGACGATTGGGCCGATGACGATAGACCGACGCTGGCAGCAAGTTTCCGAACCAAGGCTTACGCCGCCCGCGAGCGCGGAGCGGCCGCCGTGCTGTTCGTCAGCCAAAGCCCACCCGATGGTGTACCCGACGACCTTCTTCGCTTCGACGGCTCGCGCCCCGACGCCTACGGCATCCCGGCCTTTTACATCACGCGCAAACTGGCGGACAAGATGATCGAGGCAGGGTCAATGGACGATCTGGACGAACTGCAACGCCGGCTTGACGGTGGGACTTCTTGCTCCGCGGATGTGTCAGGCGTTCGCGCCAATGGCAAAGCCGATTTGAAGGTGGTCAAAGCCGACGTGCGAAACGTCATCGGCATCGTTCGCGGCGTGGCCCCCTATGCCGACCAGTACGTCGTAATCGGCGCCCATTATGATCACCTCGGCAAGGTCGTACCGATGCAGCGCAAATTCAAGGCCGGCAGACTCGTCCGCAGTGAGCCCGTACCGCAGATCCACAACGGCGCGGACGACAACGCCTCCGGCACAGCCGGGGTCATCGAGCTTGCGCGGAGGTTCTCTTCGGGCCGGCCACCAAAACGCAGTGTGGCCTTCGTCGCGTTCACGGCGGAGGAGACCGGCCTGCACGGCAGCGAGTACTTCGTCAATCACACACCGCTGCCGGGTTTCAACGAGTCGAGCATTGACCAAGGCGACGCCGAAGTCGTGGCCATACTCAACATGGACATGATCGGCCGGTTGCCTGAGGACGGCTCACTGGAGGTATTCGGGGTCGACAGCGGCAAGGAATTCAGGGCCATTCTCGACAAACACGCCAGCCGGTTCGGGCTCAAGATCGGCGCCGTGGGCGCCACCAGCGGTCGAACCGACGACGCGTCGTTCTATCGCCGGGACGTGCCAGGCATGCACTTCTGCACCGGCACACATGCCGACTACCACAAGCCCTCGGATGACGCCGACAAGATCAACAGCGAAGGCGGCGCGCGGGTTTTCGGGTTGGTCGGTGCCGTTGCCGACGACCTCGCGTCCGCGGATTCGCCGCCCACTTATGTTGCCGGCCTTCGAACGCGGAGCATGTCCTCCGACACTAGACCGGGTTACCGTGTAGTCATGGGGTTGACGCCCGGGTTTGCCGAAGACGGCATCGCGGGTATGAAAGTCCAGGATGTCTCGCCGGACGGACCCGCAGAAGTGGCGGGCATGAAACCCGGCGACCGGATCGTGCGAATCGGCAAGATCGCCGTGAACAACATCTACGATTACATGGGCGCTCTCAGCAAGAACAAACCCGCAGACCAGGTCGAGGTCGAGGTCACGCGCAACGGACGGAACGTGGTGTTGACCGTGACGGTCGCGCCGGCCAGGTGATAATGTCTGATCCACCCAGCGGAAAGCGCGGCGGCAAGTGCAGCATGAAGTTTCGCGTGCGCTATTTCGAGTGCGACCCAATGGGTTATCTTCATCATGCGAATTACTGGGTGTACTTCGAGCAGATTCGCACCGAGTTGCTCCGCCGCCACGGCTTTCGCTACCGCGACCTCGAAGCCAGGGGGACCTTCTTTGTCGTCCACAAGCTGGCCTGCACGTTCCGCCGGCCCGTCCGCTACGACGACCAGATCACGGTCGATTGTCAAACCGAGCGTATCACACACACTCGCATCGATCATAGTTATCGCATCACGCGAGACGGCAAGCTCCTCACTGAAGCCGCCACCACCCTGGTTTGCGTCGGCCCCGACGGCCAACCCATCGCCATGCCGAAGGAACTCTGGCCGACGCCCTGAAAGCAGCGGCGGGGGCTTAGAGCCTATCCCACAACCCTGTGGGACCGGCTCAGCCGGTTTAACGCGGCTTTCCAGCCGGTCAAATGACAGGTTAGAAAACCTGTCCCACAGTCTTGAGGTAGGCAGTTAGCCGTTCGCAGGTCGATCTCCATGGTTTTTGTTACGCGAGGGCGGCAAAGTCAAGCAGTGGCAAAGATTTTTCAGCACAGGTTTCAGGCCAGCGCTCCGGGTGTGGGTGATGCCGCCGACTCGTGCGGCGGGCAGGGCGTAGGGACACCTGTTGATTACTCAAGGTGTGCGTATGATAATACGCGCATGGATGCCACGGCTCGCGCGGGCCAAGACCTCGTGAAGCCTACCGGTTTTCCGGCAGCCGATAACGGTCCGCGTGAGCTCCTCATGTCGCACCAGCGCAGAACGGAGTTGCACGATGGACGATCCCCGCGACCGCGACGAACGATCCCCGCAAGACAATCCCAGCGTCATCGACCAGAAATGTCGGGCGACCTCTGATGTGGAGCCTGCTCTGAAATCCGCTCGCGAGGCCAGACTGGTCGAACACTTCCGCCGGCTCACGACGAGTGAACAGGATCAGGTGTTGAGTGTGCTGGATGTGTACAACCGCGCCTGGCGTTTCATGTTTGAAGCAACGGAAGGTGTAGCCGTTTAGGGCAAGCTCCGTTTTCGTGTAGCGTCACCCACGAGGGGTAACGCTGTGCGGGTCATAACGTCACCCACGAGTGGTGACGCTACATGAAAACGAAGCGGATCATAACGTCACCCACAAGGGGTGACGCTACACGAAAACGACGCGGGCCATAACGTTACCCACAAGGGGTGACGCTACACGAAAACGACGCGGGTCATAGCGTCACCCACAAGGGGTGACGCTACACGGAAATGACGCGGGTCATAGCGTCACCCACAAGGGGTGACGCTACACGGAAATGACGCGGGTCATAGCGTCACCCACAAGGGGTGACGCTACACGGAAACGAAGAACGTTGTAGGACACGAAGGCTAACGCTTCTTTCATGCAGGAGGGGTAAGTGACGATCATCAGCACCAGGCCGGAAGAGAGTCGCAGCCGGCGACACGCGTTTATTCCAGGCTTGGCCTGCCGGGCGTTCCTGCCGGTCCTGCTCGTGTGGTGCGTGGCTGCCGGCTTCCAGGATGGGCCGGTTCCTGACGAGGCGGACGACCGGATCGCCGACCGCGCGCCGACCGACGTTTACCTGAATGACAGCTTCGACGCTCGCGACGCCATCGCGCAGGCAAAGCGGTTTTGCGATCTTGGGCGCTGGTCTCAAGCCGCGACCATCCTACAAGACGCGTCCGATCGTTTCGGGGACCGTCTGGTTCGGGTCGCCGACGGGCGGTATGTCGGACTGCGCCGCCACATCAGCATGTTGATCGCCCGTTGGCCTGGCAGGGGGATGGACGCATATCGCAGGCTCTATGACCGTGCTGCCGGCAAAGCGTTCGAGTCGGCCCGTGCACGCCGTGAGATTGAGGAACTGCTCATAGCGTTCGAGGCCTACTTCTGTACGTCGGCGGCGGCGGCTGAGGCGGACCTCATCGCCCAGCGCGCGATCGAGGCGGGCAACCTCGCCCTGGCACAGCGAGTCTACCGGGCGGTGATCGATGATCACCCCGACGGGCGGCGCTACGCAACCGCATACCGGGCGAAGCTATCCATTCTGGCTTCGATGCGGCAAGACGCGGCACGGGCGGCCGAACTCGCCGAGCAGGTGCTGGCTGGCGATCCTACGGCGACGGTTTGGTGGAAGGACACCGATCGCCCGTTAGCTGAGTTGAACGAGGAGATATTGCGCGAGTTCGCCGAAGTCGGGCGTTCGGCTGACGCGGAGGTCTGGCCCACGTTCGGCGGTCATGTCAGCCGCAACCGGGCCATCGCCTGCGCCGTGGATGAGCCCGGTTTGCTGTGGCGGGTGCCGGGGCTTGCTGGTCGTGGTGACGAATCGCCGGGGGAACCGGAGGACGATTACACCGCCCGAATTCGCGATTCCGAACGTGCCCGGCTTCTTTCGGTCAACCCGATCATCACGACCGACCTTGTGATCGCCCAGCACGGGGGTTCGGTTCTGGCGATTCATCGCCTTTGTGGCACGGTAGCGTGGCGGTTCGACGAGGTCCCCGCCGTGTCAAGCCGCTACGATGAATTGGACGGGGCCGCACCGGGATGGGACTGCCCGACGTTTCACGACGGGCGGGTCTACGTCTCGATCAGCGGAGAACCACCGCCAAGCTACAGTTTTGCGTCCAGCCGGGCGTCGTGTGCTCTTGTCTGTCTGGAGGCGGCGACGGGCAAGCTGTTGTGGCGGACGGATGGCGGCAACGCGGGCGAAGCGCTCGAGGAGATAACATTCGACTCGTCGCCGATCGTCGCTAACGGACGCGTGTTTCTCGTGGGGCGTCGGCGCCGGTCATTCGGGTTTGAGGATTGTTACCTCTACCGCTTTCGCGCGTGCGACGGCGTTTACGAACGTCGTACCCATCTTGGCAGCGCGTCAACCGGCTCGTTCGGCTACCACCGGGCTACCACCACGATCCCGTCCCTAAGCGGCGATCTTGTCTTCGTGTGTACGAACCTGGGTTCGATCGCAGCGGTCTGTGCGGATGATGGGTCGGTCCGCTGGCTTCGACTCTACCGGCGTGCGGAGGACGCGAGTCAACTCCGTCGCGGAACGATCCGCGAGACGCGTCCCTGGCACTACAATGCCGTGATTTGCGACGGCGATCGACTTGTCTGTCTGCCGATTGACGGCAAGGACGTGCTCGTGATGAACCAGGCTGACGGAAGCGTCCTTGATCGGATTCCAACCGAACAGATCGGGCGGGCGGAAACCATGCTGGGCGTTCGCAACGGCGTGCTGTACACCGTTGGCGACGAAGTGGTTGCGTATGACCTGGCAGAGGTAGGGCAGGACGAGCGCAGCGAGACCTGCCGCGACCTGGCAGACGTAGGGCAGGACGAGCGCAGCGAGACCTGCCGTGACCTGGCAGATTCAAAGAAAGTGTGGTCGGCCACGTTGCCGCCCGGCCTGCCGGTTTACGGTCGAGGCGTGCTGGTTGAGGATCGTCTTCTCCTTCCGACCCGGGGGGGGCTTAGCGCGTATCGTATCGATGACGGCCGGCGGTCCGACGCTCCCTGGGATGCCCGCGGGCGTGGCGGTAATCTGGTGGCTACTCCAAAGATGCTGCTGGTCGCCGGCGACGCGACGATCCGTGCGTACGTTCGCAAGCAGACGATCTGGGATGGGCTTCGAGCGAAGATGGCCGCAGCGCCAGACGATCCGGCGCCGGCGCTGGACTTCGCCGAGACCGCTCTGCGCGACGGCGATCAACATGAGGCGCTGACCGCGCTCAACGAAGCTGCTCGCCGAGCAGAGGCCGATGACCAGCCGATCGATGCGACGATCCGACGTCGCATGTTCGACGACTCGCTGGTCGTCGCCGAGGCGCTGGTCGGGCGCCGGCCGGTGGATGGCGACGACCTCGACCGACTGTTTGAACACGCTCAACGGTGGGCGCCGGACGCGCTGGCACATCTGACCTACCGCCTGCGATTTGCGGAGTGGTTTGAACGGTTCGATCAGCCGAAACGCGCAGTACGCCTTTATCAACAGATCCTTCTGGATCGATCTTTGCGCCGGTTGCCTACGCCCGGTCCGGCCGAGTCCCGGGTGGATGCGTCCGAGCACGCGCGGAAGCGCATCTCGGGGTTGATCGATCAACACGGCCCGCCTGTGTACTCCGTCTTCGAGGAATCGGCGCAGCGTCTGCTGCAAGCCGGGCGGGCAGCGGCCGACCGGCAAACCCTCATCCGCGTTGTCGAAACCTATCCAAACTCAAACGCCGCTCCGCAGGCGATCATTACAAGGGGGGATTTGCTGGTTGCCAAGGGCGAAGCGGAAAACGCCGCCAAGCTGTTCCGGCTGGCCTACTACGGCTATCTGGATCAGATTGACCGCCCAGAACTGATCCGCAAGATCGCCGATGCGTACGAACAATCGGGGCGTGTGGCCGACGCCTATCTCTGGCTCGCCAAGGCCGCGCGCGAATACCCGACCGCACTGATCGAAGTGAACGGGCGAAAACAGACGTTTCATCAATACGGCCTGCGTCTGGCGCATGTGCGGGACGCCGTCGAGCCCTCCAGGCCAAGTATCGATTTGCCGCTCGAGCACGCGTACGTCAAGACGTTTGACGAGGGGGTCGCCCTGCTTCCCCCGCGGTTTTCGCACGCGCCGTCGGCCGACTGGTCGCGCTTTTACGTCTATGCAGGCGGCGGCGTGAAGGCGTTTGAGCCGAGCACGGGGACGCCCCTGTGGCCCGCGCCTGCGCCGGTCCACGCCGCCCCGGAGTTGCTCATCGCCACCGACGAGATAGCGCTGTTTGCCACCAGGTATCAACTGATCGGGCTCGACGCCGACACCGGTACGATCCGGTGGAAGGAAGGCACCCCCCCCCCGGAACTGGACGATGAGAACCGGGACTGGGAGGGTCTGCCCGTCTTTGTAGCCCACGAAATGCACGGCGACTTTCTGGTCAGCGTTCGCGAAGGGGGCCCGGTACAGTGCGTCAACGTGTCCGGCGGCGACGTCCGGTTCAGATCAACTCCCGATCCGCCGCCGGCCGAGCGGATTGCAATCTCCAAAGACTGGATTGTCTACGAGGCCACACGCAACGGGCGGGCCACGGTGGAAGTCCTCAACGCCGCCGACGGAAAACCCGCTCGGACGATCACCGTGGACGAGCAGGACCGGATCGAACGGTTACTCGTGACCATTGACGGCCAGGTCCTGCTGATCACCGCGCAATCCATCATCGCCTACGATCTGGACACGGCACGGCGACGCTGGGCGATCTCGCCGGGCGGGCGGATACGCAACGCGGCTGTGCTGTTGGACATCGACGGGCTGTATCTGAGCAGCGACGGGAGGCACGTCGCCAAGTACGGCCTCGGTGACGGGTCTCGTTCGTGGCAGTCGGGCCGGCTCACAGAGCGAGGGGACTTCACTATGACCTTCGTCCTGCAGAACAGCAACCTGATCGTCTCGACACAACGGAGCGTCCAAGCGCTGGACCGTGTATCGGGCCAGATCCTGTGGCGGGGCACCACGCCTGACCGTCCGCAGTTCACGTACCACATGCCTACACGCTCCTACTTCCTGGTGCTGGATATTCCCCCCGCCGCGGATGGGCGAACGCCCACCCTGTTTTGCTACGACCACCGTAACGCCAGCGGCCTACTGCCGCGCGACGGAGGGGTGCTCACGTTGGCCGGTCTCGACGACGTGATTCAAGTGCTGGCCACTGACGGGGCGCTGGTCGTACAGAGCGGAGACAGCATCCACGTATGGCGCCGCAACGGTAGAGGGTACAAGCCCTAGCGCTGCGCAAGTAGCGTCACCCCTCGTGGGTGACGTAATGATTTGATCGACAGGATTGCCACTTACTGCAGAAGACGAAGACATGGTACCATGGCCAACACCGGGTGCGATGGCCAAGCGTAGTGCGGCCATGCTCCTTGCACCCGAGCCACAGGCTTTAGCCTGCGCGATCGCGCGAAGTACGCCGTGTCGCACAAGGAGGGGCAGGCTGGAATACGGGTAAGGGTCAGGCTATCCCGCCGGCCTGAACCGCCGACCCAGGGGCCTGACAGGCTGGAAAGCCTGTCCCACATACGTTGCCTTACAGACAGCCTGCTATAGAGATAGCCTGCTTTACAGACAGCTTGCTTTACAGATACTCTGTCTTACATTTCCCTGTAGTAGTCTTCGTCCTCGTCTTCGTCCTCGTCCTCGTCTTCGTCTTCCTCATCATCGTCCGCGTAGCCCATTTTCCACCCATCGGCGGCTTCGGCGTCGTCGATCTCGCGTTCAATGTGCCGGAACATCCTCTCCTGCATGGGGGCCAGACGCCGGTACATCTCCAGCGTCGCCTCGTAGGAACGAACCATCTTGTCCAGTTTGATGAGATTCCACTTTATCAAGCACTCCGGCTCTTTGATGGTCGAGAAAGGATCGCACAGCAGACGTGGACTGCCGTCCGGATGCTTTCGGAAGAACTCGCATGATTCGCACTGGATCACGAGGAATTCGCCTCCAAGACGATCATGGCGATGATGTCGAGGATGGAACGCTCCTTCGATTTGTCCCGACCGATCGTTCGCCAGACCGTGTTTTGCTCTTGTGTGGTCGCCCCTTCCCGGTCGATCGGCGTATCGGTGGGCAGATCGGACAATCCGTGTTCGTGGGCGTAAAGACGACGCGCTTCGGTCGATCGTTCCTGGATTTCGACCCGGCAATATGCCATGACGGTTTGTTTGGTTTGCTTGACGTGTGTTGTTGCCACCGTGCGGCGCGCCCGCCGGCGACCCAGCACCTCCCCAACCACGCCGCCCTGCCCGTACGCCGCCAGATCGACCGGATAGGTGTGCAGCACGTCCTCGGTCGAGGCGCGCGGCTCAATCCGGTACCCGGTTTCGCGCAGAGCCAGCCTCGCCGCGTCAAGCACCGTCCCACGGTTGGTGTTCTCAAACCGTTGCACCGTGGCGCTTAGCGCCGAAGGCCCGGCCGTGGCGCAGCCGGCAGTGAGCAAAGGCAGAGTGGACATCAGGCAGCAGAGAATGACAGCAGCGTATCTGATCATGGCACGTGCATTATCATCTTAGGCGCCAATTGTGCAACGTGGCAAACTTGTGACGCCCTCGGCCTACCGCTGCGGACTCCCGGCGGATGGCGTCCACCCGAGAATCGTGGCGAAGTGCAAACCCGCGCCACCTTTCAGTTCCGCGACCATCAGCGGCTGTCGATTCAGTCTGTAGCGTCGCCCCTTGTGGGCGGCGCACCCTCATTTCTCGTCACCCACAAGGGGTGACGCTACATTTAGGGTCGCCACGAACGACCAAATCGACAGCCTCGTCAGCGAGCGGCCTGCCAAAAAACCACAAGCCGGCACGTAATCGTGCACGATCGTTCAAGAAACTGAGGAGCCGCCATCTTGACGCTCACGTGAATGTCCCAGGGCATAAGCGCGCGATCCGGGTGCCCGCGCGTCGTTACCCGACCTCTCGGTAGTGCGTTGTGAAGGTGTAGCGCCTAAGATATGCCCTCCAACGCACCCGCCGTGGCGTGTGGCGTACTCTTTATTCTCTCAGCAGGCTGCCAGGACGGCGCCGTCGAATCGGGAAAACGATATGCTGGAAGTCAAGTTTCACATCACCAACGACCCGGTCTACATCGAGAACGCTTACACCGTCTACCTTCACGACGAAGGTCCATGTTGGATCGTCGACCCCGGTCTGCCGCCCCAGGCCGAGCAGATCGTCGAGTTCGTCCGTCGGCACGAGCTCCGCCCGGAAAGCATCATCCTGACACACGCCCACGCCGACCATATCGCCGGGATCGACGAAACCCGCCGGACACTAGGGCCGGTGACGGTGCGACTGGCCCGGGAGGAATGGCCCGCTCTGTCCAATCCGGCTGATAACCTCTCGACCATGTCCGGGGCGGGATTCGCCACACAGGTGGATGATCCCGTTGATCTGCCCCCCGGCTCCACGCTCGATCTGGGCGGGACGGTCTGGCAGATTCTCGACGTATCGGGCCATTCGCCGGGGGGGCGGGCGTTTTATTGCCCCGATGCCGGCGTCGTAATGGTGGGTGACGCCCTTTTCGCCGGCAGCGTCGGCCGCGTCGACTTCCACCATAGCAACGGCGAGGCACTCATCCGCAACATCCGTGAGAACCTGATGACCCTGCCCGAGGAGACTCGCGTTCTTTGCGGCCATGGGCCTGAAACGACCATCGGACGGGAGCGAGCCACCAATCCCTACGTGACCCACGGATTTTGAGCGGTAACGTCGGCAAATCCGAACCGTCCAACATCGTCGTGATCATTCCGGTTCTCGACGAGTCCGAAAACATCGAGGGTTTGTCGCCGGTTGCTGTGGATCACCAAGCGCAGGCGCGTGCGGGCGGTCGCGTCAGGCCGGTTGTAGTCCGAGGCTTTCTCCGCCGATAGAACACAGCGCTTTGGTCACGGTCTCAAACTCGTCTGTGGCGTTTGCTCTGACGACGCGAATCAACAGTCGAGAAGCGTCCTATAACAGATAACGCCTGGCAAGGGAAACGCGGGGGAGCAGTCGATGGACGTTAGATTCATCAACGCATTCGTAGGCGCGATTCAACACGTCCTGCGCACGATGTGCAGCTTCGAGGTCAAGATCGGCAAGCCTTTTCTGAAGACGGACAGCAACCCCTGCGCGGATGTCTCAGGTGTCATTGGGTTCTCCGGTGACGCCACCGGCAGTATCGTGCTCGACTTGTCGTTCGACGTGGCCTCGAAGCTGGCTACCGCCTTCGCCGGAGTGGAGATCACCCCGGAGCATGAAGGTTTCGCCGACGCGATCGGCGAGTTGTGCAACATGGTGGCCGGCAACGCCAAGAAGGAGGTCGGCGAGGGGCTGAACATTAGCATTTCCCTCCCCAACGTCATCACTGGTAAGGACCACTCGGTTGCGGCCTCCCGCACGACGCAGCATATCGTGATCCCCTGCCGGACCGACGCGGGGGCCTTTTACGTCGAAGTGGGAATGGTGATGGGCAAAAACAGTGCGGCCTCACGGCAGGTCGCCGCGGCAGGAGCCAACTCATGAAAATCATGTTGGTGGACGATTCTCGCACCATTCGCAACATCCAGAAGAACGTCTTGAAGCAACTGGGGCACACCGATATCGTGGAGGCCGCTGACGGCGTCGAGGCACTGGCAAGATTCAACGAACAAGTTCCGGACTTGATGCTGATCGACTGGAACATGCCGAACATGGACGGCCTGACGCTCGTTCAGAAGATCCGCCAGCAAAACAAGATCGTGCCCATGATCATGGTGACCACGGAAGCCGAGAAATCGCGCGTCATAGAGGCGATCAAAGCCGGCGTCAACAACTACTGCGTCAAGCCGTTCACGTGCGAATCGCTGGGGGAGAAGATCGAGCAGACAATCGCCAAGGTCGCCGCCTCCCGCTGATGCCTTGATTGTACTGACACCAGTCCGCCGCCGAAGATTATCACGCCGTTGACATCTCCTGCGTGACTTTGACGTCATCGTGGAAGAACAACACAAAGGCCAGGGCGCAGGCAATGCAGATGGCGGTGGGCACCATGAAGAACGTGCTCCAGCGCTGCTCGCCGGCGTCGGTCGAGAAGAAGTCCAGACACCAGCCGGTAAACTGCGTGCCCAGGAAGTTGCCGATGCCCAGCGTGAAGAAGGTGAGCAAAGCCTGGGCCGAAGCACGCATGTCATCCTGGGCCTTCATGTTGACGTATATCTGCGAGGCTACGAAGAAAAAGGCATAACCAAAACCGTGCAGCGTCAGCGACGCGACGTTAATGGGCAGGTATGGGATGGTAAACAGCAGGTAGCGCAGCGGCCAGGCCAACACGCCGATGATCATCGTTTTACGCACGCCGAAACGATTGAGTGATCGGTGCAACAACCACAGCAGAACCGCGATTTCGGCCAGTTGGGCCGCGGTCTTGATGGCCGTAATCGCTTCAGCACCGGCTCCACGGTCGATCAAAAACGGCGCGGTGGGCACGTAATAGAACTGCAGCTCGGTGGTCACCACGAAGGAGATCAACATGAACACCAGGAAGTTCTTGTCCTTCAACAGGGCGACGGCTTCGAGAAAAGCCAGCGGGTGTTTGGACTGACGCCGTGGAGGAGTGTGCGGCAAGGCGAAACAGAACACACCCATGACGACCGAGACAGCCGCTGCGATCAGCAGCAGGTCGCTCTTGTCGGCCCACAGTTCCGTGTGCCAGGTGCGGCGGATCAGCCACACCATCAGACCGGCGACGATCCAACCGGTGGTCCCCCACAAGCGGATCTTCCCGAATTGGCGCTCGGGGTCGTGCAGGTTGTGAAAGCAAATGGAGTTGGTCAGAGCCAGCGTCGGAGCGTAGCACAGGCTGTAAAGGAACATCCAGACCCACATCGCCCCGAACTCAGTCTGGACGGCTGTGAGGTAGAGGAACACCGCCCCGATCAGGTGGGCCAACGCCAGGAAGACTTGGGTCGGCATGAGCCGATCCGCAAATTGCCCGCCGATGAAGGGGGCGATCATGCACCCAAGCCACAGACAGCCGTAGATCAGGCCCGTCTGCTTGCCGCTGAAACCCAGGGTGTCGAGGAGGTGGGCGCCCAGGGCCGTCGTCCACGCGCCCCAGATGGCGTACTGCAAGAACATCATCAGCGACAGGCGAAACATCAGCAGGGGCGAACCGCACGAGGTTGGCAATACAGGTGCGGTTGTCTCGATGCCGTTTGTTGAGTCGTTCATTCGCCTGACTTCCTCGCCCAGCAGACAAATCGGGACCGACGAGCGCGGGCATCCTAACGCCCGGGCCACGATGCGTCACGGCCTCATTTGAGGCGTGCGTCCGGAACCGTTTTTGCTCGATGAATCCGTGCCTGTTTTATCGCGGGATCGATCGCGTGTTCCGGACTGCGTTGCGTTCACCGGGATGACTGGTCGGCGAGCCAGAATGGGCACAAGGGTGGCAAAGGTGGGCCAGGCTTTCTGAACCTGGCGGACATCCCTTCAAGGGAGGTTGTTCTGCTTCAGCTGGAATTGGAGAACTTCGCCGTTTGGGTTACACCTATTGGGAACGCCAGACGGAGGAGTATTCAATGCCGAAGCAGCGAAGGAATTACAGCGGGGCCGAGAGGATCGCCATCCTGCGGGAACACCTGCTGGACAAGGTGCCGATCTGCGAGGTATGCGAGCAGCACGGCCTGCAGCCGAGGATGTTCTACAACTGGCGCAGCCGACGATGTTCTACAACTGGCGCAGCCGACGATGTTCTACAACTGGCAGAAGAAGTTGTTCGAGAATGGAGCTATGGTTTTTGATCAGCCGGGCCGCGAGTCATCGCGGCAGAAGGCGGCCAAGGCCCGGCGCATCGAGGTGCTCGAACACAAACTGCAGGAGAAGAACGAGGTCTTGGGCGAGTTGATGGGCGAGCATGTGGCGCTAAAAAAAACGCTTGGCCGGCTCTGAACGGAACCTGGGTTCCCCCCGACACCCGCGATGCGGTGGTGGACTTCGTGAATCGTTGGTCGTCGCGGACGGAGCTTGCGGTTTCCCGTCTGGTGGGCCGGTTGGGGATCGCTTCGAGCAAGTTCTACGACCGGCGAAATCGCTACGGCAAGGTGAACGAGCACAACGCACTGGTGCCGCGGGATTTCCGGCTCGACGACTGGGAGAAGAAAGCGATCGTGGATTTCCATCGGCAGTATCCCCTGGAAGGGTATCGCCGGTTGGCATCTATGACGTTGGATCGCGACGTCGTGGCGGTCAGCCCCTCGAGCGTATATCGGGTACTTCAAGGTGCCGGGCTGCTGCGGAAATGGAGCCGCAAAGCGTCGCGCAAAGGTACGGGTTTCGTTCAGCCGTTGCGGCCTCATGAGCACCGGCATGTGGACATCGTGTACATCAACATCTGCGGGACATTCCACTACCTGTGCAGTCTTCCGGACGGCTGCAGCCGGTATATCGTGCATTGGGACATCCGCGAATCGATGACGGAGGCCGACGTTGAGATCATCATCCAGCGGGCACGGGAGAAGTTCCCCGGCGCGTGTCCGCGGATCATCTCGGACAACGGTCCGCAGTTCATCGCCAAGGACAGGCTTCAAGGCCGAGAGAAGATGATCTTCACCGAGCGGGACCGCAAGCTCCATGAGGCACGGGAAGCTCGAAGGGGTCGGCGCCAAGCTGTTGGACAACGGCGTCAAACCGCGTAGGCGATCGGCAACCGTTGTTGTAACGACCAGGAGGTGGTATGCTGCTTGATGGCCTGGGCGGAGGATAAGGCGATCCGGGGACGGGACCCCAGCGCCGACCCAGGGGCCAAGACCGAAGGCCGGGCGACCTGCCTGTGCGTGTCCGCGCGCAGACAGGCTGCGGGTCGCCCGTCTTCCCCTGCCCTTCGGGATTGGCACCAAAGCGATAAATCCCTCGGGGCGCAGCCCCGAGCACGGGCATGCGAGAACGATCAGAATCCAGGAGACGGTCTCCCGGAATCACATAACTCACGCGGATCTGTTCTCCATTTCACGCTGAACCAGTACACAGGAACGTGAACGATCACACCATGGCACAGGCTTATCGCACCAAAGCTTCCCCGGCTCGGAGGCAAATCCCCCTTGCGTGTTCGATCGCGGGTCTGCTCGTCCCTCCATGCGGTTCCGCGCTTGCAGGACCCGTGGTCGAGAGCCTGGACGCACTGCTGGAATCCGTTCGCAGGGAGCGCAACCTACCTGCTCTGGCTGCGGCTGTAGTGCGCACGGACGGGATGATCGCAGTCGGCGCGGTGGGCGTGCGGAAGATAGGCTCGGATGATCCGATTACGCTAGGTGACCGCTTTCACATCGGATCGTGCACAAAGTCGATGACCGCCACGGTCTGCGCAATACTCGTCGACCAAGGCTGGTTTTCGTGGACCGCGACAATTGGCGACACATTCCCCGACCTGCGGGACGAGATCCGCGCGGAGTATCGAGGAGTTACATTGGAGCAATTGCTTGCGCACCGGTCCGGTTTGCCTTCCGACCGGGAACCGGACCGGTGGCTGATGATGAGGCTGCGCATGCTGACGGGTACGATGCAAGAGCAGCGCCGTCAGTTCTTGAAGATCATCCTCAGCCGGAAATTGGCAGCCGAACCAGGGACCGAGTTTCTCTATTCCAACTTCGGATATACCATCGCAGGCGCGATGGCGGGGCAGGCCTCCGGCAAGGCGTGGGAGCAGCTCCTGTCCGAATTGCTGCTCCAACCGCTGGGTATTACGTCTGTGGGATTTGGCGCTCCTGGTGTCCCTGGAAAGGTAGATCAACCGTGGGGTCATCTACCTCTTGGGTCCCGTTGGGTACCCGTACCACCCGGTCCGCTTGCAGATAACCCGGCAGTAATCAGCCCGGCCGGGTGTGTGCACCTCTCGATCAGCGACTGGGCCAAATACGCTGCGTTCCATCTTCGCGGTGCTCTGGGAGAAGGCCAACTCTTGAAGGTGGAGACTTTCAAACGACTGCACTCGGATGCGTATGCACAGGGATATGCGCTTGGCTGGGGGCTGCGCGATGAACCGTCGCTGGGCGGCACGGTACTCACGCATGCTGGAAGCAACAGCATGTGGTTTGCCTGGATCCGGATCGCGCCCCAATCCGACGTTGCGGTCGTAGTTGCGACAAACGCAGGCGGCGATGGCGCGTTGAACACCTGCCGTGTTACGGTTGATAGACTCGCGGACAAGTTTGCGCGTCCGTAGATGCGAAGTGCAGAAGCATCGCGCTCATAAGTGGATGGGGGTAGATTCACTAGTATCAGAGGCCAGATAGGAATGGCCCACGTCTAGAGGAGGAAGTGTCTTCCAAATGTTCATGGTAATTCGGCCGTTCTGCGTAGACGATATTGACTTCGCTCTTGCCCAGACGGCGCGTGAAGGCTGGGAGAGCACGGCTGCGATGTTTCTCACATGCCTCGCACACGATCCCGATGGTTGCTTCATCGCCGAGGTCAAGAATCGTCGCGTGGGGATGATCACAACGACACGCTATGCTCGCTCCGCGTGGGTTGGGAATCTCATCGTGGCTCCAGAGAAGGTAGGTTCGTTCAAGAACCCAGGCGCTGTATGGAATCGGGAACCGGTGTTGGTCAACGATCACGACTTTAAGTCCCGGGCACTGGGCATGGCTATTCCCTACGGTATCTACGTGCAGACCAACCACGGTTCGATCTTCGTCGGGACGTCACA
>Ga0114922_10002162_pt1 | contig 18527 bp, 14 predicted proteins | sample AartaG_FD_100975 | JGI IMG/M metagenome (GOLD analysis project Ga0114922, IMG submission 100975) | Deep subsurface microbial communities from Aarhus Bay to uncover new lineages of life (NeLLi) - Aarhus_00045 metaG | ecosystem: Environmental > Aquatic > Marine > Oceanic > Sediment | place...
ACTAGCTAACTAAGTACTAACGGCTAATTCAAGTGCCTCTTCTAATATAATTCTCCCTTTATAAAGGGCCTTGCCGATAATAATCCCTTCCAAACCTAAACCCTCAAGTCTCTCTAATTTTTCAATATCATCTAAGGAGGTAATCCCTCCGGAGGAAATAAGGGGAATATTAACATTTTTTACCATCTTTTCTATATTGTCTATATTGGGACCTATAAGGGTCCCATCCCTTTTAATGTCAGTATAAATTATTCGTCGAGCACCCAATCTCTCCATCTCTTTGGCAAAATCAAGAGCATCGACAGAAGTAATATTCTGCCATCCTTCTATAGCCACATACCCCTCTCTGGTATCAATGCCCGCTATTACTTTTTCTGAAAAATCCTTAAATAATCTCTTTGCCAGGGGCTTATCTTTCCAAAGAATTGTACCTAAAATTACTCGGCTCACTCCAAGACCAATTAATTTTTCCACTTCCTCATATTTCCTAATTCCTCCTCCTGTCTGAACAGGAATATTAACTTTTTTAATAATCAGTTCCAAGAGGGAGATATTGGTTAATTTTCCATATCGGGCTCCGTCTAAATCTACTACATGAAGCATCATCGCTCCTTTATTAGCCCACCTTGAAGCTACCATTATCGGGTCATCAGAAAATATCTCCACATCTTCAAATTGACCCTCTGTAAGTCGAACACACCTGCCTTCCTTAATATCTATCGCCGGAATTATTAACATTTACTTAACTCTCCAAAATTCTTTAAAATTTCCAATCCTGAAGTACTGCTCTTTTCAGGATGAAATTGAACCCCGAATAAATTATCTTTCCAAATAGATGAGGGAAAAGCTGAACCATAATCAGTGGTAGAATATATTATTTTCTGATTATCTACTTCACAATAGTAAGAATGAACAAAATAAAAGTAAGATTCATCTATAACACCCTCGTATATAGGATTTATATTACGATTAGAATTATGAGCAAACTTTACTTTATTCCACCCCAAATGAGGGCATTTTACCGAATAGGGAAATCTCTTGACTCTGCCCGGTATAATGTTCAATCCTTTAAAAAGGCCACCTTCTTCACTGAAAGCAAATAACAACTGCATCCCTAAACAAATACCCAGGAAAGGCTTGCCCTCCATTATAGCTTCAATTAACTCTTCATCTATTTCTTTAGCTCTTAAGGATTTAATAGCATCCCTAAATGCCCCCACTCCCGGAAGAACCAAAGCACTGGCTTTTTTAATCTGGTTGGGTTTATCAGTCATTACCGTTTTATACCCAACTTTTGCAAAGGCATTTTGTACGCTCTTCAAATTTCCCATCCCATAATCTACTATCACTATCATTCTCTTTATTCTCCCAATCCTCTAATCAATAATCCCTTTGGTGGAAGGGATATCATTTATTCGATTATCTTTTTTGGTTGCCTTATCTAATGCCCGCCCGAAAGACTTAAATATTGCCTCAATAATATGATGAGAATTTTTCCCATAAAGCAAGTTTATATGCAAAGTCATTCCGGCATGATAAGATAGGGACCTAAAAAATTCCTCTACCAAACTAACTTCAAAAGAACCTACTCTTTGCTGCTCAAATTGAACTCTGTAGATTAATTGTCCTCTTCCACTTAAATCTATAGCTATCCGTACCAGAGATTCGTCCATAGGCAAGATAACAAATCCATATCTTCTTATCCCTTTCTTATCTTGCAAGGTATTCTTAATAACCTCCCCCAGACAGATTCCTATATCTTCTACAGTATGATGATAATCTACTTCAAGATCCCCCTTAGCTTTTACTTCCAGGTCAAAAAAACCATGCTGGGCAAATAAGGTAAGCATATGATTTAAAAAATAAATTTCTGTCTGTAAATTACTTGTCCCTTTACCATCTAAATTCATCTTCACTTCTATCTCAGTCTCCAAAGTCTTTCTTTTGTATTCACTTTTTCTCTCTTTCAAGATTATTGACACCCGCCTTTCTATTAAAGTCTACTATTTTTAACTCTCCCTAACCAATCTAAGACGCAGTTAACATCCTGGGCTAATAAATCCACCCCTTCATTTAGGTAAAACACTATCGTTTTATTTTGTAAATTAAATCCTTCCGCTAGAACTATTGCCGATAAAAACTTTGTTTCTTTTGCTTCTTTATTAAAATTTTTTGCGGTAATCAGATCATCCCAGGTATCGCCTATATATATCCCTAATTTAGTTTTCAAACTATTAGCTATTTTTTTTAATCCCTGGGGATGGGGTTTTTCCGCTCCATCATCAGCTGTAACTATCTTTTTTTTAGAAAAAATATCATCCCAACCCAATCTTTCCAAGGTTACCCTGGCTTCTCTTTCAGTCCTGCCAGTTAAGATGCCGGTAGAAAAATTTTGTAGAAAATCTTTCTTCTTTTTATCTATTATTATTTTTTCTTCTTTTATCAAACCTTCTGACTTAATCAATGAGGGATGAAATCCGTAAATATTAAAACAATATTTTTCTCCAGCATAAATCTCTTGAAATATTTTAGTAATTAAATTCTTATCCCACAGGTTAAATGTTTCTGCCTTTGCGTACTTATCTTTTTTGAATAAATCTATTACTTTAGCCAGCCCCCCTCCATAAGGCAGTATCTTAGTTGTAAAAGTTTTTATATCTAGTTCCCTACTTTTAAGCTCATCTACATCCTTTAAATTATTTTTTTTCGCTTTCATCAGGTAAAACAAAACTACGGCCGAAGTCAAATTCCAATCATTATTAAATCCCCCTGCCATCTTAAAATATTTAACCTCTTCCGGATTGATTAAATTTTGAGACCCCCGAAAGCGTAATATCTTTTTAAAATAAAATTGAACTGTTTGGCATACAGCTTTTCTAAAAGAATCCCGCACATCCGTTAGAACGCCATCAATATCAAAGACCAGAGTATCTACCTGAGAAATTCTATCTAAAAACTTTTTACTCAAAATAATATTTTTCTTGAACAAATAACTCGAATTTAATTTTTCCGAAATTTGTAACAACTTAATCCACTCTTTCTTAATTCTTAAAATATTTTTTTATCATCTACTCGTTTAAATGTCTTATTTCTATTGAACGGGCATGGGCTCCCAACCCTTCTAATCTGGCTAAACTTGCAATCTTTTTACCATCTTTTTTTAGCCTCTCTTGGTCATAGAAAATTAAACTGCTCTTTTTAGTAAAATCATTTACCGACAAGGATGAAAAACATTTTGCTCCCCCGGATGTAGGGAGAATATGATTGGGCCCTGCCCAATAATCCCCTAAGGGTTCTGGTGAATAAGCCCCCACAAATATTGCCCCAGCATTTTTTATTCCTCCTAACATTCCCCAAGGATTTTCTATCTGTAACTCTAAATGTTCGGGAGCAAAACAATTTATAAATTTTAAAACCATAGTTTCATCTTCGGCAATAATTAACTTTCCTTTTTTCTCTAAAGCCTCCTGGATAATTTCTTTTCTATCTGAATTCTTTAATTCACTTTCAATTTCTTTTTTTACTTTTTCTGTTAATAATGCAGAAGTAGTTATTAAAACTGCCGAGGCTTCCACATCATGCTCAGCTTGAGAAAGTAGATCACAGGCTAAATATCGAGGATTAGCTTTTTCGTCGGCCCAGATAAGAATTTCACTTGGTCCGGCTAACATATCTATATCTACCTTTCCAAATACATTCTTTTTGGCCAAAGTTACCCAAATATTCCCAGGCCCCACAATTTTATCTACTCTTCTTATGGTTTCCGTACCATAAGCCAGGGCAGCTATGGCTTGGGCGCCTCCTATTTTATAGATTTTCGATATACCTAATTCACGGGCAGTAGATAATAAGTAAGGATTTATTTTACCTTCTGAAGAAGGAGGAGTTACCACAATAATCTCTTTAACTCCCGCAATAATTGCCGGTACTGCTGCCATAATAAGGGACGAGGGATAAGCTGCCCTCCCTCCGGGGACATATAACCCAACCCTTTCAATAGGATTTATTATCTGCCCCAAAATAATACCCCTTTCTTTTGTGCTAAACCAGGAATTCTCTTTCTGATGTAAATGATATTTTTTAATTTTCCTTATCGCCTCTCTTATCACTTCTAATAAATCTTCCCTTGTTTCTTGGTTAGATTTATCCCATTCTTCCTGATTGATCAATATGCCCAATGGATTTAGTTTCACCCCATCATACTTTTCGGTAAACTCAAGAAGGGCTCTGTCTCCCTCTTTTTTCACCCTGGATATAATTTCACTAACCTTCTTTTCAATATCATTAATTAGCTTATCTTCAAAATACCCTTGTCTGCAGATCTCTTCTATTTTTTCTTTATTTTTATCATTTAAAAAAATGGTTTTTATCAACTCTAATCCTTCTCTTCTTCCCTAATATTTTAAAAATCTTTTTAATAAATTAGTCGATAGTGAATAGTTGTTAGTCGTGAGTTCAAAACTCAAAACTTTTTTCGTATAAAGTGTTGCTTTTAAAGTAGGGGTCGGATTTATCCGACCCGTTTTCATTGCGGGTTCGATGCCTGCCTGTGCGTTCCCGCACGCAGACAGGAATCGAACCCCTACAGAAAAAGGAAATTCCTATACAATAAATTTATTTTTAACAACAACTCTACCTATATTTATTCCCTATATACACTACCATTTGGCAATTTTATCTGATTCTAAAGATATAAATTTTTTAATATCCTGCAAGAGCCTGGTAATTCTTTTATGTTTAGTTTTATAACTAATCCGATTAACAATAAGCTGGGCACTGAGAGGAATTATCTCATCAATTATCTCTAACTTATTTTCCTCTAAAGTACGCCCGGTAGAAACTATATCAACAATCATATCTGCCAAACCTACCTGGGGAGCCAATTCTACCGACCCGTAGAGTTTAATTAATTCTACATATACCCCTTTTTTTCTAAAATAGTTTCCGGCTATGCAGGGATATTTAGTAGCCACCTTTAAACGGTGTCCGTTATTTTTATAATATTCTTCCCGCTTCTTTTCTTTCGGGACAGCCACTACCACCTTGCACTTTCCAAACTTTAAATCTAAGAGTTTATAAACATCCTTCTTTTCTTCTAATAATACATCCTCCCCTACAATTCCAATATCTACTACTCCGCATTCAACATAAGTGGAATTATCTTTAGGTCTGGTAATAACAAATTTAACCTCCTCTTCCTGATCGAAAAATGCCAACTTCCTGCTTATCTCTTTGCCTCCTTTTAAATTTACCCCTATCCCTTCAAATAATTGGATAGAGGGTTTAAATAATTTCCCGCTAGGCAAAGCAACAACTAAATAATTAATATTATTTTCTCTACTCATAAGTTATGATTTCCTCTTTTCCGGATATTACTTCAATTCTTTTTATTTTATCTGATTGGTTGGTATCTACAGTTACTATATATTTTATTCCTTTAGAACGGGAATAGTTCAACAGCTCCTCAAACCCTCTTTCCTCTACATCTAACTCTACAATTAACCCTTTTCCCCTTAAATTTTTAGCTACTTTCAGAGCTCTTTTAAAATTGGCTTTATCATTACGGTAATATACTACATACTGGTCATGTCTTTCTATCTTTAATGAGTTTATATCCTCCTTCTCTAAAGCCATCGTCAATCTCTCCAGTCCAATAGCAAAACCGGTGGAAGGGAGGTTGTCCCCAAATTTTGAACATAGATTATCATATCTTCCCCCACCACAGACCGGGAATCCTAAATAATCAGTATAACCTTCGAATATGATTCCCGTATAATAATCAAAATCGCGTATAATCCCCAAATCTATCAGAATATATTCTTCTAATCCGTAATTTTTTAAAAGATCATAAACCTCTTTTATTTCTTTTAGGGCAGATACCGACAATTTATTATTTACCATTTTCTCTGCTTCCTCTACTACTTCCCCTCTTCCTCTTAAAGTGGGCATCTTTAAAATAAATTCTTTCTCCTTATCCTTTATATCTTCAAAAGATAATATCTTCTCCAGTAATACAAAATCTTTATTTAGAATTACTTCTTTTATTTCCTGTTTTCTTTCTTCTTTGATATTTATTGATTCCATAATTCCATTAAAAAAATTGATATGACCTATATCTATAAAAAATTTTTTAAGTCCGCTATTTTTCAAACACTCCACCGCTAAAGCAATAACTTCTGCATCTGCCTCTTTACTATTTACTCCTATTAACTCTACTCCTGCCTGATTAAATTCTTTTCGGTTCCCAGTTTTAAGGTCATCATACCTAAATACATTATTTATATAATTAAATCTCAACGGTTTGGGCTCACCTTTTAATTTAGTTGAGACTACCCTGGCAATGGGAGTGGTCATCTCCGGACGAAGAGCTATAATGTTTCCTTCTCGATCAAAAAATTTAATCATCTCTTTTTTCATAATTGACCCTGCACTTTTTTCCAGGATTTCATAAAATTCAAAAGTAGGAGTAATTATCTCCTGGTAGCCCCACTCGGAAAATACTTGGTTTATTTTATTTTCCAAGAATCTTCTTTTAAAAACTTCTTCCGGCAGCAAATCATTTAAACCTCGAGGAATATTCATCTACTTTAACCTCTTACCCTTTCCTTGATTTATTAATCCAGTTAAAATAACAAACTTTTATTAAGTCAGTCGCTAACTAATAATTAATTTAATTTTCACTCTTTAATACGTTAAAGTATTAATGAGTTAAATTTAGAAAAATTTTAACATTGTTTTAAAACTTTGTCAATAGTAATTTGCGCGCTATCCCCCGCTTTCTCACATTGACGCTTTATGATATAATCGTTTAATGAAAAAATAAATAAATTATTGTAAGGAGTAATGATGGCTAGCAGAAAAAAATTCGGGCATACCTGGTGGGGAAATGCTTGGATAGAAGCAATGACACGAATTGATTATGACACCAACCGCTTACCCAGGGGCAGAAGTTATGCCAACGGTGGTAGAGTACAAGAGATTCAGATTTGTAACGGTATTGTGGAAGCAAAAGTAAAAGGTAGACAACGAAAACCTTATCAAGTGACAATTTACTTGCAAAAATTTGCCCCGGAACAACTCTCGAAAATACAATCCTGTATCGCCGAAGATCCAGCCTTGGCTTCCGAACTGACTCTGGGAAAACTACCGGAAGAAATGCTGGAACGGCTTGCTCAGGAAAATATCTCTCTTTTACCAACTTCCTGGCAAGAGCTTAACGCAGACTGCTCCTGTCCCGACTGGGCCAACCCTTGCAAGCACCTCGCTGCAGTCTACTATCTTATCGCTAACGAAGTAGATAAAAATCCTTTTATTTTGTTTCACTTACGAGGTGTGGAAACCAACACACTGATGCAAGCCGCCGGTTTTGCAGAACCTGCCTCGGCTACTGAAAATGAAGAAACTTTCATCCCTTATACGCAGATAAAAGTTCCCGCCAGGGACAATAACAAGAATAATAAAGTCGAAGCCGATTTTTCTTCAATTTTAAGTTTTCTTTCTCAAGAAAAGGATAGTAGCGCCATTTTTGCCCTCCTGGATGAATCCCCTTTGTTTTACTCCGATGGTAATTTTAAACAGATTCTCTTTAAAGCTTATCGAAATATAGCAAACCACATCAAACAACTACAGCTACTGGAAGAGTTCCCTGACTGGTTGAAGTCGAATATTTGCCTGCTCGATTCGGGACCTAAGGTCTACCACCCCTTGTCCGAAACTTCTTTTTTTATCTTTCTGCCCAAAAAAATCCCGGAAGGTTTAGAAGGTACATCAAAAATAATCACTGTTCCCGAAGTATTGGATGGGAAGATAGTTCTAAAAAGGAAAAGGGGGATGCTATTACCTGTAGCAACCCTAATTGATTACTTTATAAGATTACCTCTGCAGCTTTCTTCTGAAGAGAGCTCCCCTGAAGTAAAATTAATTAGCATCACGACCACTATAGCCTTAGCCCTGGCCCGGGAATCAGCATTTGTACCACAGATACAGATTAAAAATGATAAAAAAGGTAACTTTTTTGTACGTTATATTCCTCTTAACCAGCTAAAAATCACTGAAAAAGCCCTGGATTTTCTGACAAACCTCATCCCGACAACCTTTTTTTATCGAAAAAGAAAAAAATCTCTTCTTACGGGGCGAGATGCCGCCAGGTCTCTCTTATCACTTATCCTGACTCATATTGTGCATCGCTTTGCCGGTATCAAGGAAAGTAATAAGCTTTGTAATACCTTTTTTAATGGGGACTATTACCCGGTTCAAGACTTTAGCGAAAAGCAAACCGCCAGGGTAATTACCAACTGGCTAAGTATATTAAACTTAAGTGGTAATGAGATTTCCCCGGCAATTAGGATAGAAATATCTTCGGATAAAAAAACTCGTTTTCAGTTACAGGTGGAGGTAGAAAACAAAAAAGATCCCCTTTCCCCACTTCTCCCTTTAGCGGATGTACTTACAGCAAAAAAGACTATTTTCTCACATCCTATAGAAATGGTGCGCTTTACCGTAGCCCATCAAATTTCTATAGCTTCTGCTTATTTACCACCTCTAAAAAAGATTCTCAGCAGTAAAGGAAAGGAGTCATCCCTTATCGACCCCCTGGAAATGGCTAAATTTATACAAAACGGTCAACATATCTTTAATATGCTTGGCATACGCGTGATTGTACCCAAAGAATTAAAAATACTTAGCTCACCTCACCTATCTCTAGAAGCTAAACTTAAAGCCGGCGAGAAGCAAAATATTTCTTATTTTAACCTGGAAGAAATGTTAACATTCTCCTGGGAGGTGGCTCTGGGCGATCTTAAACTAACACGAAAAGAATTTCTCCAGCTGGTTAACTCGACAGCAGGGGTAGTAAAATTCAAAGAGCATTATCTATTACTGCAACCTGAAGAAGTAGCGCGAATAGTTAAAAAACTAAACCAGCCCTTACCTAAACTATCTTCTGCGGAAATAATGCAAGCATCAATAACCGGAGAGGCCAGCAATATACTTTTTCATTCTGATAATAAACTCCGTAAAATAATAGATAAACTTACCAGGTTTAAATTAGTCAAACTCCCAAAAAACTTAAAAGGAGTACTTCGACCTTATCAGAAGCGAGGTTTTCAGTGGCTTTACTCTAACGCTGACAAAGGGTTTGGTTCCTTCCTGGCAGATGATATGGGATTGGGTAAAACCATCCAGGCGATTGCCCTTATTTTAAAGCTCAAGGAAGAGAAAAAATTGGACTATCCTACATTAGTAACCTGTCCGACTACTCTGGTCGGCAACTGGCTGAAGGAATGCAACAAATTTGCCCCATCCTTAGAAGCTTTGACATATCACGGACCAGAACGTCAACTTATTACTGCTCACGCCGATTTAGTCATTACCACATATGGGCTATTGCGCCGGGAAGTTGAAAAATTTAAAAAAAGAAACTGGAGTCTTATTATTATTGATGAAGCTCAAAATATAAAAAATGCAGATAGTAAGCAGAGCAAAGCGGTTAAAGCTTTAAAAGCCAGTGGCTCTATCGCCTTAAGCGGAACGCCGGTAGAAAATCGCCTGAGTGAGCTCTGGAGTATCTTTGATTATTTAAACCCAGGCTATTTGGGAACCCGGCAGAATTTTATGCGCCGTTTTGCTATGCCCATCGAAAAGTACCGTGATCGAAGAAAAATCGCTTTATTACAAAAAGCCACCGCCCCCTTCATTATGCGTCGTATAAAGACAGATCGTTCCATCATACAGGATTTACCGGATAAGATAGTAAAAAACGAATACTGTTACCTGAGCAAAGAACAGACTGCTATCTACCAACGTGTTGTGGATACCAATATACAGGAAATTTCCAACAGTGAAGGAATCGCACGCCGGGGACTTGTTTTCAAGTTAATAACCTCTCTAAAACAGATCTGCAACCATCCGGTTCACTATAGCAAAAAAGGAACTGTCGTCAAAGAGCACTCGGGTAAAGCAAAGATGACTATTTCCCTACTAAAAAAGATTATATCCGCCAGGGAAAAAGGGCTCTTGTTTACCCAATACAAAGTGATGGGGAATCTACTGGTACAATTAATCCAGACAGAACTTCAAATAACACCTCTCTTTTTTCACGGCAGCCTCACCAGGAAAAAGCGAGAAATGATGATTGATAATTTCCAGAACGGTAATGTCTCCCCAATTATGATCATTTCACTAAAAGCAGGAGGCACTGGCCTTAATCTGACCGCCGCAACCAACGTCATCCACTATGACCTCTGGTGGAATCCTGCCGTAGAAGCACAGGCAACTGACCGGACTTACCGTATCGGCCAAAGTAGGAAAGTAGTTGTACACCGACTTATTACTATCGGTACATTCGAAGAAAAAATTGATGAAATGATCAGCGCCAAAAAAGAATTGGCTGAGTTAACTGTTTCTACCGGTGAAAAATGGCTCAGTGAACTTTCTAACCAGGAACTAAAAGAAATATTTAAGCTAAGCTAATTCTTCTCCTATTATAAACAACAAATGTCTTTTCTATCTTGAGTGCATTATTTTGTTCTTTTTCGTTTAATTCGAATGTTTATTGAACTGCAGTATTTTTTTAGTATTTAAAGTTAAGCACATGATTACTCCTATCACGCATACCAGACTCCCCAGACAGAAAGTTGCTCGCGGTCCAAAAATATTCCAAACAAATCCACCTGAAAAAGCGCCGGCCATAATTCCTGTATTTTCACATATACCTCCGTATATCCCCATCGCTGACCCCTGACGTTCAGAAGGTACGGAATCAGACAGTAAAGCTAATGCCGAGGGGCTATACATAACCAAGCCTATTTCAAATAAAACGGCGGATACTAAAAAGTAAAAGAAGCTGTTAGCCAAAGAGAATCCTATCATGCTAACCGCTGATGTCATAAGAGCAATTATCATTAATAATTTTTTTCCTTTATGGTCAGCTAACATCCCCATAGGTATTCCCAATACCATAGTGATTATTCCCCTCACAGTAAAAAGAACACCAACGGAAGTAACACTAAGACCTGCAACCTGGGTAATAAAAAGAGGTAGAAAAGTTATAAATAATCCTAATCCAAAATATTCACAGCTTGTTATTGCGCACAAGGGAAATATGTAACGATATTTATGCCAAACTTTAGAATATGAATGCTTATTTAGAGATAAAAACTTGGGAGCATTATATTTCGAATCCCTAAGGATCATTACTGTTATTAAACCACCTAAGATATAAATCCCAATTGTTATATAAAATACCCAGTTGTATCCCAGGTTACTGGCAAGAAATCCACTCGACAGAGCCCCAAGACTTTTGGAACCACCGCTTACGACTATAAGTATCCCCATAAATGCGGCTTTTTTTAATGCAGGAGCATGCTTTCCTACATAACCCCGGATCGGTCCAAAGAGTGCAGATCGAAACAGCCCTAAACATAATATTGTAATAAAAACGAAATATGTTCCTTTGGCTAATAAAAACCCAAGCAATATTATACCACTAACCAAAGTTCCCCAAATCATTGGAGTTCTAATCCCTATTTTGTCAGCTATCCATCCCCACAAACTCTCACCGATGATCATACCAAGCCATAAGATCGAAATCAGTACACCTGTCGCTTTAGAGGAAAAACCGATATTAACCAGGTAAAGCGGTATAATAGGTTCCAGTATGCTTAGAGACAGCATGCCTGTTACAAGAATGCTCAGTATTGGAGCGATTTTATTAAAAGATTTTTTCATAATTCATACTCTTTATTTATAATAACTTTTCCTCTAAAGCTAAAAAATTTATTCTCTATTTTTTTTAATGTAATATATAGTTGATTAAATATCATATCATAAAATTACTTTTTTGTATCGAGATACCAAACACAAATTAATTGCTGACTTCAAGGTTACTCAAAAACCAAATGACTTAGGTGAACTTGACAATATGGTCATAAGGGCAAAAAAGCTCTTTGGAGACAAAACCTTTGAAGTATTAGCAGATAAGGGTTACTATAAAGCTAAAGACTTAAAGAAATGTGAGAGAGAATGGGATCACTGTTTACATCACCAAACAAACCTATGCCAATGGTACCAAAGACCAAGTCTTCTATTCTGATCAATTTAAATATGACCCAGAAAGAAAGGTCTATATCTGCCCAGGGGGAAAAGAGCTTCATTATGCCAGGGATAGAAAAAAACAAGGGAAAGATAATCGGCTATGAATACCGCAATGATGCTGCCTGCAAAAAGTGTGAATTTAAAGAAAGATACACCAAAGCTAAAAAAGGCAGGAGTATCTGCCGGCATACTGACCAGGACTTTCTTGACCGGATTGATTCACAAACCAAAAGGAACATGAAAAAGTATAAACTCCGGCAAATGATTGTAGAGCACCCCTTTGGTACTATAAAACGAGGCTGGGGAGCCTATTTCTTTCTAACCAAAAGAAAGGTTTCGGTTAGTACTGAGATCTCCCTATCATTCCTGGCCTATAACTTCAAACGGGCCATCAATATTCTGGGAACAGAAGAGATATTAAGAAGATTAAGACAGAGAAGGGAAGCGGTAGCGGTATAGTACCGGTACTTCTTTCTTTTTTTCTTTTTATCCTAATTAGAAGGCAAAGGAGACAGTTTAACCTGAAGTTCAGCTTTTACAAAAGAATACATGACTGGTTTTCACACAGTCTAACGTAACCTTTTCTTACCTTATTTTTTAGTAAGAAGGGATAGCTTCTCTTTAATTCCTTTCGTAATATCTCCCTTTTTGTATCGCCATAGCCAATTGCCTCTAACTGTTCCAGGTAAATTCATTCTTGCTTCATTACCAAGGCATAAAATATCCTGGAGTGGGATTATTACAAAATTTGCCTTTGACTTATAAACTGCTTCAATTAGTGTCCAGCAAACCTTTCCTCCGCTCATCCCATTGGCTATGCCATAGTATTTTTCTAACATTTTTAATACTCTTATATTTTTTGATTGTCTTAACCCTTTATACCAGCCCAGCAATGTATCATTATCGTGTGTTCCGGTGTACAAAATGCAGTGTTTTTCACAATCTTCTGGTCGTGATTTTAGAGAAATCTTTTCGCCAAAGGAAAATTGTAAAATTTTCATCCCCGGAAACCCAAAGCTTTTCTTCAATTTATTGACTTCCGGAGTTATAAATCCCAAGTCTTCAACTATAATTGGCAGATCCCCCAAGTACTGTTTGACTGCGGAAAACAGTTCGTATCCGGGGGCTTTTACCCATTTGCCTTTTACGGCTGTCTTTTCTGATGCATCGACCTCCCAGTATGCTTCAAATCCCCTAAAATGGTCTATTCTGGCAATATCTACCTGTTCAACAAGTTTTTCAAAACGTTTTCTCCACCACCGGAAATTATCTTTCTGCATACGTTTCCAATTAAAGTGAGGGTTACCCCAAAGCTGCCCTGTTTTGCTAAAATAGTCTGGTGGTACTCCTGCCACTTTTCGGGAATTGCCTTCATCGTCTAAATCGAATAACTCAGGATGTACCCATACATCACTACTATCGTGCGATATAAAAATTGGCAGGTCCCCTATGATTTTTATACCGTTATGATTTGCATAATTCTTTAGTTTGCTCCATTGCTTTGAAAAAATATATTGCAGGAACTCTTGATAGCGTATTTCATCTGTTAATTTGTTTTGATATTTTTCTATAGCTTGTTTTTCTCTAAAGACAATATCTGTATCCCATCGATTCCACACTCTATTATTGAAGTGTTCTTTGAGGACCATATAAAGACAAAAATCTGGCAGCCAATATTCATTTTCTTTTTTAAACTGCCCATAATCATCGCCTTCTGCTGATTTGTCAAATCGATTAAATGCTTTTAAAAACAACTCATTTTTGAATTTAATTACCTTGGAAAATTCAACTTTGGTTTCTGCAAAGTTTTGTATATTCGTTACTTCTCCCACTTTTAGTAAACCATCTTCAATTAGTTTGTCTATACTAATCAGCAAGGCATTTCCTGCAAAAGCAGAAAAACAATTATAAGGCGACCCTCCAGATGCAGGCGGATTAAGCGGTAATATTTGCCACAGTCTTTGATGCGTTTTTTTTAAAAAATCTACGAAATCATATGCTTCTTTACCTAAGTCACCGATTCCATATCTTGAAGGTAATGATGTAATGTGCAAAAGCACTCCACTTGCTCTATCAAATTGCATTTTTGTTTACCATCTTTCTTGGTCCTTAAGAAATTTTCTATTTTTTGTATAGTAATTTATAGTAATCATTAATCATTCTATCTACAGAAAAAAAAGTCTTGGTCGACTCTATACTTTCTTTCATCATTTCCAGCCATTTTTGATGATGGTTATAATATGTAGGAATCACTCTTTCCAGTAATGTATCATAAAGAGCTTCTGCATCTCTTTCATCTTGTTCTTCAACTGTTTCGGGGATATTTTCGTCTCCAATCGCCCAACCGTTAATGCCATCTTTACAGGCTTCCGGCCACCATCCGTCTAAAATCGAATAGTTTAGCACTCCATTCATCGCTGCTTTCATGCCGGACGTACCACTTGCTTCGTTTAGTCTTCTGGGGTTATTCAGCCAAACATCACAACCTCTGGTAAGCATTTTTCCAATCTCTATATCATAATTCTCCATAAAAACTACACTATTAGGAAATTTTCTTGACATTTTAACTAAATTTAACACGGTTTTTTTACCCGTTGTATCTGCCGGATGTGCCTTGCCTGAGAAAATAATTTGCACTTTTTCATCTTTTAAATATTTTTCTAATCGTTTTACATCTTTAAATATTAAATCACTTCTTTTATAAGAAGTAGCCCTTCTGGAAAATCCAATTAATAAGGAGTCAAGATTCAACCTAACCCCACATCGCCTTTCCACAAAATTAATCAGTTCTTTCTTTATTTCCATGTGATTACTCCACATCTCATCCAGGTTTAAAAATTTTTTTCTCATTCTTTTGTCTACCCATGTTCCTATATGGATTGCATTGGTTATTCCGATAATTTTTGATCTATTCTCTATTTCTGCCCACATCTTGTTTGCGGTCTCCGTATGTAATTCAGATACAGCGTTTGATTTTCTGGATAGTCTTAGTGCTGCCACCGTCATATTAAACGGTATTCCACCAATTCGACTCATTTGTTCTAACGAAAAACCTAAATTCGCTCCCACATACATAAGTGTCTCTATATTGTGTTTTTCATTTCCTGCTTTGACCGGAGTATGGGTGGTAAAAACTACTTCTTTTCGGGTTGATTCCCAGGCTTTACCAAATGACACCCCTGCGTTTATTTTTTCCTTCATCAGCTCTAATCCGGCTAAAACTGCATGACCTTCATTAAAATGATATATATCTACCGGAATCTTAAGGGCTCTTAAAGCTCTAACCCCACCAATACCCAACACCATTTCCTGGGCTATTCTCTCTTCCGCGCCTCCGCCATATAATCGTCCGGTAATCCAGCGATCACTATTTTCTTCTATATCAGTATCTAATAAGTATAAATCCGCATTTCCAAAACAATCAACTTTCCAAACTTTACAATAAACATCATCTTGCCTAATTTTTAGTTTTACTTTTATTCCCGTATCCTTTAAAAAATCATAATCATAATCTCGGAAACAGTCATAAATATTTCCTTCTTCATCTATTCGCTGCTCAACATATCCCTGCTTCCACTTTATTCCTATTCCAACTACCGGTAGATTATTATCCTTTGCTCCTTTTAAATAATCACCAGCTAAAATTCCCAACCCTCCTGAATATATTTTGAAGCTGTTATCTAATCCGTATTCCATACAAAAATAGGCAACTTTAGGTAACTGTTTTTTCATTTATTTTTTCTCCTTATGCAACCAGTAAAATATTATCCTTTCACCGACCCCAAGGTCAGACCGGAAATAAGCCATTTAGAGGAATAAAGAAAGAGAGCCATAACCGGTACTGCCACTAAAATAGAGGCAGCAGTAAAAGCACCCCACTCCACTCTGAATTGCCCGGCTAAAGTCCAGATTCCTAAGGGCCAGGTAAACATATTCTCTCTCTGTAACATAATACGTGCCATGATCCAGTCATTCCAGGCCATCATAAAATTAAATAAAAAGACAATAGCTAAAGCCGGGGTAGAAAGGGGCAGGATAATACGAAAGAATGTCCCCATTTGAGAGGCACCATCTATCTTGGCTGCCTCTTCTAGCTCTCGAGGGATTGTGTCATAATACCCTTTTAAAATCCAGATGCTAAAAGGTATTGAACTAACCGAGTAAGCTAAGGCTAATCCTCGATAGGAATTAATAAGTTGAAACTTTACTGCCAGGATATAGATAGGTACAACTAACATAGCCGCCGGAATCATCTGAGTAGTAAGCAGGAAAAATAAACCAGGCTTCCGACCGGGAAAATTCCAACGGGAAAAGGCGTAAGCCGAGGTAGAAGCTAAAATAAGGCCGATAAGAGCTGTAGTTGTGGTTATGGCCAAACTATTCCAAAGCCACAATATAAAAGGTTTTTCAAAAATAATTCTGTAATAACTGTAAAATGAAGCATCTTTCGGGATAATCGCCAGAGAGGTAGAGAGTAACCGGTCACCGGGACGAAGCGATACACTGATAATACGTAATACAGGGTAGACCGCAATGGCACAAGCAATTATTAAAGTTAAGTGAATAACCATCCTTTTAAATGGGCTATCACCACGACTTGGCGATATAAAAAACTGAGAAATATTACTTTGTTTAGTTTTATTTTTCATATTTATTCATATGCTCCTTTCAATCCATGGGTCATTCGAATATAAACTGAAGCTATGATAAAAAGAACAATAAAGATTACCATAGCAAAGGCTGCAGAAAAACCGTAACGATGGTATTCAAAAGCTGCTCTGAATAGAGCGGTGACTAAAATATCGGTGGTTTCCAGTTCATTGGCATTAATCATATATGGAACATTAAAATTATTAAAAGTCCAGATGATGCCTAAAACAACTGCCGGGGTAAGTACGGGTTTTAACAAGGGTAAGGTAATATTACGAAACTGCTGCCACCGAGAAGCACCATCAATCTCAGCAGCATCATAGAACTCTAAAGGAATGCTTTGTAATCCCCCCAGGATGATAATCATCATAAAAGGTATACCCAACCAGATGTTGGTAATACAGGCCGCAGCAAAATTCCAGAAGGGACTGACCATCCATTGAATTGGCTGCATCCCTATACTCTTTAACATTACATTGACAAAACCATATTCATAATGAAATTCACCCTTCCAGGCTAATACGGCAATAATTTGGGGAACCGCCCAGGGGAAAACCAATAGAGTACGATAGATGCCCCGTCCCCGCATTTGGCGATTGAGTAGTATAGCTAATCCAAAGCCTCCGGCCAGATGAAAAACCACATTGACAGCTGTCCATAGGAGAGTACGAAAAAGTAAGGGAAAAAATCTAATCTGTTTTAGTACCGGTTCGGAAAAAATTAATCCAAAATTTTTCAATCCCTGGGCCCAGCTTAAAGTATAAGTCCGAAAATGCCGTAGGCCCATATTGGTAAAAGCTAATCGCACTTCATAACCGACAGGATAGATAACCAACATAGATATGCCAAAAATCGCTGCTATCATTAACATATAGGGCAAGGTATATTTACTCTTAAAGATTTTACCTAACACCAGGTAAACTAAGATCTCAAGAATTACAGTGCCCAAAATTATATAAAGCACCATACTCCCCAATTCTTTTATGGTGTTTACAACAACTTCGGCGGTTAAAGCTTCCATTCTATCCTCCCCTGGCTTATCAAAACTTTTTCACTTAAAAAAAGGTACGAGGGACGAAAAAAATCGTCCCTCGTCTTTGTTTTGCTTGAATCTATTCTAAGCTCTTTATACAGGATTCAGCACTTGACTGCATTAATTTAACAGCATCTTCAGGAGATTTAGTATCGGCTAATACTGCCAACATTTCAGGTTTCATAGAATCCCAATTACAACGCATTTCTAATACTGTAGGCATCGGTGTACCTACGACCATCTGGTCAGCAGAACCCTTAAGAATAGGATTCTCAGTGATCAAAGGATCATCTAAAGCTTCCTTTACAGCTGGTAAACGATTCAGCAATTTGACCATCTCTAACTGTTTTTCTTTAGAAGATACAAAGCCGATGAAATCCTGAGCTGCTTTCAGTTTATCGCCGGAAATACCCTCAGTTAACATAAAGTATACTCCACTGGTATAAGGTTTAGGCCACTCACCGGTAGCAGAAACTTTAGGAATTCGAGCGACTCCTAAATCATCACCTAGTGCACTAACATAACCACTTATTGACCAGTCACCATTAATAATCATGGCCGCTTTTCCTTCCTTAAAGAGGGTGTCAGCTCCATCATAATCACATTCCGGAGGCACAATCTTGGCATCAAACTTCATGTCATGTAAGAATTTTAAGGTAGCTACCATCTCTGGGGTATTAAGAGTGGGAGTAACTCCGTCTTCGGCAAAAACTTTTCCCTTAAAACCTCCCAACCAGGGTACTAACCAGAA
>Ga0114922_10002163_pt1 | contig 18525 bp, 12 predicted proteins | sample AartaG_FD_100975 | JGI IMG/M metagenome (GOLD analysis project Ga0114922, IMG submission 100975) | Deep subsurface microbial communities from Aarhus Bay to uncover new lineages of life (NeLLi) - Aarhus_00045 metaG | ecosystem: Environmental > Aquatic > Marine > Oceanic > Sediment | place...
AATCTCAGCGGCGTTGCTGCCAGGATTATGGAGAACCGCCTGGAACTTGTGCTACTATTCAGCATAGATTTTAAGTTTCAGAGCGATCTGGATGAAGAGATCATCTCATCGGGTTTGTCTCAGGAGTTTGAAAACAACGAGTTTGCATTCTCTGGAAGTGCTGAAGTTTCAATTGAGAAAAAAGGCAGCGAATGGCTGATAGACGATAGAGGTAATAAGCAAAAATACCTGGTCAAGAAGGATGAAGATAAACTGAACATTTACGGCGTTTTGCAGGACTATTCATTAACTGCTCCGGTGGATTACTTCTCTTCTATAATTGGATTTCCCATCCACAATAGTTTCTTTACCAAAGACGTAGACTCTTACACAGAATATGCATCTGAACTGTGGTTAGATGTATTAGACGACACATTTTTCCAGCGGAATTCGCCCAGGCGGATATTGTGGTCGTTCCCTTTATATGTGGGTAAGGAATGGACTGTTTCAAAGTCGCGGTCGGAGCCTGAAATTACTTACACTCGCAAAGTAGTTTCGGATAACGGTGTTCTTACCGTCCCGGCAGGTACTTTTGAAGACGTCTATTACGTGGAAGAATATATTTCCATAGCCGGCTTCACTACTGACGAGGAAGCGCCCAGTAAATACTGGATCGCGCCGGATGTGGGGGTCATAAAATACGAATACGTAGATCCCTTCTTTGAAATAACTCAAATCTACGAGCTTGGCGATTTTAAGAAATGAGAAATTAGACGTGAGACGTGAGACTTCAGACTTAAGACCCAAGACCCAAGACTCAAGACCTAAGACTCAGGATACTTCCCCCCTTTCCAAAGACAGGATATTTCCCTCCCCTTTCCAAAGGCAGGATATTTCCCCCCTTTCCCAAAGGGGGGTTAGGGGGGATTTCACTCATCGCTCATCACTCGTCACCCGTCATCTGTCTTGCGCATTGTGCTTTTTACTCTTTCTATTGTCATATCCAGCTTTCGCCGATGACAGCCTCACGCACAACGTGGGCAAGGTCGAGATGCTGGTTTCGGATTGGGGCGCGTTTACCAGGATTGAAGAAGGCGCGGTTTACCCCAACTTTATATACTCTGGCAGGAACTATCTGGACCCGTTCTCAGAGGTCTGGGTTGGCAACTCGCTCGGCTACGTGGCATCAGCTTACGATGGCACGCCGGATGGCGTAGCTATGGGCGAATGGCAGCCGACCGGGCCTTCGGGCCGTGTGGAATACATGACCGATTCACCAAACGCCAGCCAGAGCATACGAACCCAGTACGCTCCGGATCGCTACAATGATTTTCCCATTAGCATTACTGTGGATCAATATACCTATGCATGGGACTCGAATGTTTACCCGGACGATGACGATTACATAATAATGAAACTGGTATTGACCAACCTCAGCGGGTTTGAGATTGAGGACTTCTTCATGGCGATCCAGACGAACTGGGACGTGGATTACAACGACGAGAGAGATGATCTGGTGGACTGGGATGCAGGGAGACGCGCAGGGATTGCCTACGATTCCGATGGGACAGATCCCACGTACCTCGCCCTTGCGCTTCTAAGCGGAGAACTCGCTTCTCATAATATCGCTGATGTCTATACCTGGGCATTCCTGGACTTCGACAGAAGCATTCTCATGAGCAACGGTGAGATTGACGATCTGAAAACTATAAGCAATGTACCCGGCAACTACCTGAATGTTATCTCCACAGGTCCTTATACTATCCCTGACAGAGGATCTGTAACGGCTATCTACGCATTCGCAGCAGGTCAGGATCTCGACGCTCTTCGGGAAAACATAGACGCTGCAAAAAGAAGAGTCATAACACCGGGGAAGCTGGTTGCCGCTTCCACCAAAGAAGCCATAAATCTCAATTGGTCCCAGGGCATTAGCCCGGGTATTGTGAGCTACAAAATATACAGAAGCGATTCAAGCGGCGGGGGGTTCTCGGAGATCGCATCCGTATCAACTGGCGCGAAGTCATACAGCGATACTGATGTAGAAATTGGAACCACATATTATTACGTCGTTACCGCCATAAACTCCGATGGCGGCGAAAGCGGCTACTCCAACGAGGTGAACTCCTCGCCAGGCGTCGCTCCGCCGTCTCCCAGAAACCTCACCATCAGGAGCGAAGCATCCGAGAATCCCGTTCTGCACTGGGAACCGCCAACTGACGAAGAGGAGATAGCTGGTTACGTAGTATTACGCAATTCCACAGGTTCTGACCCGTGGGCGGCCATTGCCAGTCTGGATGATGAAGTAAGATCCTTCGTTGATCAAAACGTGTACGATGGAGAAACATATTACTATGCAGTTGCCTCCGTCAATAGCTACAACTGGAACAGCGATTACTCCAATGTTGTCTCTGTAACCATCCATCGTCCCGGCCCCCCGGAATCCGCAAAAGACCTGGCCGCGGTGAAAGTCGCCCCCAACCCCTGCAAAATCTCATCAAATGGGAAAATCAAGTTCATCAACCTGACGTCCAGTGCCAAAATCCACATCTATACACTCGCAGGTGAACTCGTCAAGGTACTGCGCCACAACAGCGGCACAGGAGAGGAGGAGTGGGATCTGCTCAACGACGAAGGCGCAGCCCTGGCAAGCGGGCTTTACGTCTATTACGTGGAATCCTACGAGCCTGAGAGAACCGGTAAGATCACCGCAAGCGGCAAATTTGCTCTCGTGAAGTAATGTATCTTCCTCTGCGACCTCCGCGCCGCTACGGTGAAAGGTTCTCCAATACCACTGCAATCAAGGAGGGAGTGGTATGGTTTCACTTCAGGATCTGAACAATGGAATGACTGGCTGTGGGAACTTTGAGATTGTATGTCCTATATGTCATGGGGAACTTGCTCTTGAGAATCCCTACAGGCGTTTTGGACGCGTCCGGACAGGTAAACTTCGGTGTCTGGATGATTGCGCCACGTATCCGATAGTATATGGTGTTCCTGTTATGCTCTTGCCCGGGCGTCCTGCTGCTCCAGGTTACTATATGCCGAACTGGAAATGGTATCTGAAGCGCCACGGCAAGCAAAATCTGGTGGAGGCTATAGATAAAGGAAACCTTATTAAAGAGCCGGAGATAACTGGCTCACCTATACCCGAAGGAAGTCTCAAGAAGGCTAAACGCTGGATGACCAGAGTTGGATGGGAGCGATACGTGAAAAGCTGTAAGACCTCCAGCGAGGAGCTTGACGCCGTGGCTATAGGTGATCGGATAAGCCGGACCGATGATGGCGTTGTGGTGGATATCGCATGTGGGGGAGGATTCACCACGGAGCGCGCACTGCGGGAGATAAAGCCGTCTGTGTATTCCATATCTACGGACATATCCTTTGAGTGTGTAAAACTGGCAGGAAAACGGGCTGAACTACTGGGAATGAGGGACCGGAGCATGGAGATATGCACTGACGCAAGGTATCTCCCGTTTGCCGATGGTTCCATAGCAGCGGCTTGTACCCGTGCCGGGTTTAACCATATACGCGGCTACGTGGATGCTCTCAGAGACATACATAGAATCCTGGAGGTAGGTGGACGTTTGGTTGCTGCAGAGGGGAAGTTATCCATGTGGCTTGAGAAGCCCGGGGAGGTTGGGATTAGTCTCAAAGAGCAGTATGAGATTCTCAGGCGATTGGATCTATTCGTCAGCAAGGATGAATTCATTGAGAGCTTGAGGCAGGTAAGATTCAGCGTTTTGAGCGTTGAGGATTTGCCAGAACCCAAATCCCACGAGTTTATCGTCGAAGCAGTCAAAAGTCCAGATTGAGGTAATCTTCACGGACGGTTCAACTCGGCTCCCATTTTGCTGAGAGAGCGTATTTCAGAAACCTCTGAGCCTGCAGCGGCGCATCGTCCGGAATGTTGAGCCATGAGCTATTCACTGATACCTGAGTGGGATTTGTGTTCTCCGGAGAAAAACTGCCTAGATCCTCTGGCATAAGCGCGACACAGGCCAACTCGGTCTCCGGGTTGAGTGAATACACTGGCCGCGTATATCCGTAGGGCTGGATAATCAGAATACAGTCATTCCCGCTTACCTCTGGCATCTTCCTGAAGCCGCGGTTCAATCCTGAAGCGATCTGGTGCATTTGCAGAGCCGTCGGTTGCCCATCCACCGTCCTGGGCAGAGCCTCTGAGGGGATAACGATCTCCAGTATCTCGTTCCCATCGAATTTAGCGAAGCAGAATACCTCGTATTTCTGAAGCACTGCTATCAAAACTTCAGCCAGTTCAACTGCAGATACGTAGTCGCTTCTGGAGAAGTCTATCTCCATTCCTATATCACACGCGGCTATTTCATTGTCCATCGGACTGTACATGCCCCTGGTGCACTCAAACCCACGCCATTTCTTATTTGATGACTCAAAAAATGCTGCCAGCGGCGGAATATCCGACGACTGCTGCAACCGAAAATGCGACCTGGGGCCGGGTGCCCGGAAGCATCGGCCAGCAGAATAACCATAGAATCCCTCCTGAACCTCGGTTCGGGAATAATACTCGATCATGGGCATTATACGGCTCTGTCTGCCCGGGAGACGGAATACGGGACGTTCCTCATCTATTCCGCTTTGGCGCTGCCAATGGCGCTGGAGTTCCACCGCATCCACCTCAAATACATCCGCTGCTGCCCTCAGATCGACCTTCAACCCCGCGCTCTTCCAGTGTTCCAGCATGTTCAGAGCTTCAGCCATCGCTCCGCTGGGAGGCCCTTCATCGGCTTGCGGGCTATCCAGCATTAAAATCTCTTCCACTGATGCTAACATCTGCTTTCCGTTCGCCAGCACCTTTGCATACCAGTGTTCATCGAAAACCTGGCGCAATTTTCGCGGGATCGCGGGAGGCTTCCATTCATATTTTGGCTTACTTATGCCGCTCACCAGCCTGGGGTAATTCCTCGTAACCAGTTGGACGAACTCCCTGCCGCGCTCAACTGCGTCTTCCGGGATATGCCACCAGTTCTCAATAATCCGGACGTTCTCTATGCGAGCCTTCTGGGGGTTGAAGCTGTCGAACTCCTTTGGTTCTATAGGCACACTCACCCTCCCGCCCAATTCGTGGATGGAATAAGCCAGGCGAATGAAATGATCTGGCTGCCAGTTAGGCCCATCAAGGAGTCCTGGCTTATGCATCCGGCTCATGATGAACTGATATACTGTCTGTCGGAACTCGTGTTGCTTTATCTCTTTATCATCCACTGAGGCGAGGGCTTCTCCGGGGACGATAATATGCGGGCTGGAATTGCCACTGAATTTGACAAAAAACAGCAAGCCCATTCTCAAGAACAGCTCTACGATAGGGCGGGCAGCGCCAAAGGCCACAGCCCAGCTCTTCTTGAAGTCCGGCTCGAACACAAAATCGCAGATCCGCTTCCCGGCCTGGTTATATCGCGAGATGGTGCCGTGCATCGACGGCCAGCGATTGCCTTTTGGCTTCAGGTAATGGAACATCAGCGGCAGAACGTCATCAGGCTCGTGCAGGGCTGAGAACATGGGGCTAAAGTTCCTGAGAACAGTAAGATGCCGCCCTTGAGCGAACCGATGGATCTCACGCTGAACTTCAGGACGCGCGTAGTAAGCCACAATCCGCTCTTGCTCCTCCATCTGGGAAAAATCCGGCGCGGAGAAGTAAGAAGACGGATCCACACCCTCCCGCACAAACGCTGCCTGGGCACTCATCTTGCGCGAATAAGGTACGTCGTCCAGTGAAGGCGCTATCAGCCCAAGCTTCTGGAGAAATTCCTCCGCCTCCGGCCGGGATCTCGATATGATCTGTCTGTATTGTTGATCTTGCAGCTTTCTGCGTTTCTTCTTCGCCATTGTGTTAATCCGTGTTTCATCCGTGGCTAATACTTTTTTCTGTGGCCTTCTGTGCAATTCTGTGGCTTAACAAATGTTAGCAGTTGAAGCAATTCATAGAATCCCTCACTGCCAGAGTAAAACCCGATGAAATTAGCAAATACAGCGCCTACTCCGTCAGACCAATATAACCACCTCACTCTCCTGACTTAAGTTCACCGGCAATCATACCTCTTTCTGCTGCCTTTGGCAAGCACTTTTCTATATTCCGCCTAATATGCAATTCTGTTTCAGATCGAATCTTTAATGATCTCACTTTTTGCCATTGACATTTCCACATATCAGTGTTACTATTATAGAAATCGTAACACTGATATGTTATATAAAAGGGTGGTGATGTGTGTGTCAGAATTATTACGTTTCGGCGTTTCCATTAACTCCGACTTACTCAAGAAGTTCGATAAACTCATCGATTCCAAAGGCTACAACAACCGCTCTGAGGCCATAAGGGACATGATAAGAGAGCATCTGGTGGAGCAGGAATGGGAGGAGGACGCGGAGACAATCGGGGCTGTAACTATCGTCTACGACCATCATGTGAGAGAATTAAGCGAATCTCTTATAAGCCTCCAGCATGGTCATCATTCCGCGATAATATCATCAATGCATGTCCATATAGACCATCATAATTGCCTGGAAATAATAGTTATCAGGGGAGAGGGGAGTAAGGTAAAGAAGATTGCTAATAAGCTGATAAGCACAAAGGGAGTTAAGCACGGTAAGCTTACTATGACGACAACAGGTAAAGAACTTGAGTAAGGTAATTTACTGTTCTGGTATGGGAGAAAGTGATAGAGAAGCGCGTCAGAATGAAGAACGAGAAATCAGTCTGCATCGTTTGCGCTGGTGATGAATACCGGATAGTATCAGGAAGGGGTATCAGAAATGTATAAAAGAGCAGCAGAATTTACTATTTTCACGGTATTGGCATTTTTGGCTTTTACAACGGTAACCTCAGTATTAGCTGTTACTTATACCATAGCAGATCCAACAGGTGATTGGGGGTATCCATCCCTCTACGGCATGTATCCCAGAGGTTCCGGGTATGTAAGAATGAGCCTTATATTCGATACCCTTGTATGGAAAGACAAAGGAGGTATCATTCCGGCATTAGCGGAAAGTTGGGTCTATATGCCTGAAAAGAATGCTTATGTCTTCAATCTAAGAGAAGACGTGACCTGGCATGACGGAAAGAGATTTACTGCTGCGGACGTGGTCTTTACCTTAAATTACATAAAGCAGCATCCCTGGGAATGGGTTGACTCAAACATTATTAAGGAAGCCGAGGAAATAGATGAATATGTGGTGGAAATCTATTTGAGCAAGCCTTATGCGCCTTTCCTGACAAATGTAGCTGGGACCTTGCCTGTTATACCAAAGCACGTATGGGAAGGAGTTGAGAAGCCTGATCAGTTTGTGAGCGAAGAGGCACTCATTGGAACTGGACCTTACAGATTATCTGATTATAATAAGGCTCAGGGAACCTACCTCTATGAAGCTTATGAGGATTATTATCTGGGAAAACCTGAGGTAGATAGGATAAAGTTCGTGAAAGTTAGTGAGGAAATAGCGCCAACAGCTCTCAAAAATGGAGAAGTAAATGCTTCCTCTGTTCCGCCTGAAATACTGGATGATCTGAGGAGTAAAGGCCTTGAAATTGCAGAAGAGCCACCAACGTGGGCGGCTAAGCTGATTATAAACCATAAGAAGGAGCCGCTTTCATCAAAGGAATTCAGAAGCGCGCTGGCTTATGCAATTGATAGGGAAAAAATAGTCCGGATAGCCAAAAGAGGTCACGCAGTACCCGGAAGTATGGGATTGATCCCTCCGTCAAATAGATCATGGCATAATCCGAATGTCAGAAAATATGCACACGATGTTGCCAGAGCAAAGGGCATAATCGATGACATGGGCTATACAACGGATAAGGATGGGTATTACCATAAAGACGATAAACGGCTGGAATTTGAGCTTCTTGCCGGTTCTGTTTTCCGGGAGGAGTTCAGCAGGATAGGTGAACTTATAAAGAGCGATCTTGAGGAAGTCGGCGTAAAAATAAACCTTCGGGGGCTTGAATCAAAGGTTGCTGATGCCAGGATCAAGAACTGGAACTTCGATCTGGCTGTAGGAGGACACGGCGGTTTGGGCGGAGACCCGGTGGCGTTGAACAGAAATATAACAGGTGGAGGATTTAACAGCGCCAGATATTTCCAGAATGAAGAGTTGGTCACCCTTTTAAAAAAGCAACTTCAGGAGATGGATATTAAGAAGAGAAAGCGGATAGTATACAGAATTCAGGATATATGCGCCCAGGAACTGCCAGCTATAACGCTTTATCATCCCATGTGGTATTGGGCACATGACGGCACTGTTGATATCTACTACACTGACGGTGGTTTGGCTTTAGGTATACCAATACCCATTAATAAGCTGTCTTTTCTGGAATATCATAAACAAAGATGAAAGTGAATATCATAAATTATGCCATAGCGTTTTTCATCATTCTGCTGCTTAGTTTTCTCCTTCCCAGACTTATGCCGGGCGACCCATTGACTGCCATATACGGCGAGGAAACGCTTCTGTCAATGACACAGGAGCTTAAGTCTCAACTTGCTGACTCTTTCGATCTGGATAAGCCACTATGGAAGCAGTTCTTTATCTATCTCTACAACCTTGCCAGGGGTGATATAGGATATTCTTACTATCACAACGCTCCGGTTCTGAGGGTGGTAATTTCCTACCTCCCCTGGACGCTGCTGCTTATGGGCACAGCGCTCATTTTGTCCACTATCCTCGGCGTAATCACTGGTATAGAATCCGGCTGGCGGCGTGGAAAGACTTTCGATAAAGCTCTTCTTGTGGGTATGATGAGCCTGTCAGGGTTCCCAAGTTTTTTTATAGGGATAACTTTTCTGCTTACTTTCAGCGTAACTCTGGGAATTTTACCGCTTCAGGGAGCCAAAACAGCCTATTCGGGATTATCTGGTTTCCCGCTTCTGCTTGATGTTTTGAAGCATTTAATCCTCCCGCTTGCATCTTTAACGCTTGTCTTCATATCCGGCAGTTTTCTCCTGACCAGAAATACTATGGTAACTATACTGGGAGAGCCTTTTATACTCACGGCTAAAGCTAAAGGGCTCAGGGACAGACAGGTAAGATACAAACATGCAGGAAAGAACTGCATGCTTCCCGTAGTAACTCAAACGGGAATCGGGTTTGGGACAAGGCTAATTACCGGAGCGCTGTTTGTGGAGGTGGTATTTTCGTATCCGGGGATGGGAACTCTAACGTATAACTCGCTTCTTATGCGCGATTATCCCGTTTTGCAGGGATCTCTACTAATAATAACTATATTCGTTCTGGGTATTAACCTGGCAGTTGATCTGTTATACAGAAAACTTGATCCGAGGGTTGGGAATGCACGTTAGGCTCTTAAAAGAACTCAGGAAGGACACCTTCGGCAAGCTGGGCCTGGCATTGATTGCCGTGTTTGCAATTTCCGCTTTGATATTTCCCCTTATATTTCGTGATCCCAGATCTCACTCTCAGGTCATCCTTAAGCCGCCTTCCTCAGATCATCTTCTGGGCACAAATGACGTCGGCCAGGATGTATGGTCAAGACTCGTTCACGGAACCAGGACATCAGTTCTTGTGGCCATCGGGGTAGGATTCCTCTCCACCCTAATCAGCACCCTCGCTGGCGTTTCGGCAGGGATCATAGGCGGCGTTTATGATAAGGTGGTCATGAGGCTTGTGGATGCTTTACTGGTTGTCCCTACGATCATTATTTTGATATTAGTAGCTTCCTATGTTAACCCCGGAATTTGGGTTCTCATCCTCCTTATATCTCTTTTAAACTGGCAGGGGGGAGCGAGGATTATAAGGTCTCAGACCCTTTCTCTGAAAGAGCGTATGCATATATCGGCTGCGCGGACTTTTGGCGCGGGGAAATGGTATATCATCTTCCGGCATATAATACCTGACTTGATACCTATACTCATTGTATCCTTCATCCACAGGGCCAGAATGGCTGTCTTTATGGAGGCGGGGTTGGCCTTCATCGGGATAGCCGATCCGTTGATGATCAGTTGGGGAATGATGATACATCATGCGCTGAAATTTTACTTTCTGCCCGTCTGGAAATGGTGGTTGCTCCCTCCGGGGATTGCTCTTTCGCTCCTGATAATATCATTCGTCCTTCTGGGATATTCTCTGGAAAGGATCATAGAACCGAGGTTGCTGAATGCTTGAGATCTCGAATCTGAAAGTTGGCTACGGCGGTAAGATAATTATAAGGGATCTGGATCTGCGGTTAGATAAAGGGAAAATCCTATCAGTAGTCGGGGAATCGGGAACAGGAAAAACTACTCTGGGCCTTAGCATTATGGGTCTCATAAATGAACGCGCTGAGAAAGGGATTGTCCAGGGGAAGATACTTCTGGATGGAAATGATATAAACAGGATGAGTAAAGAGGAACTGAGAAAGCTAAGGTGGAGCAGGCTATCTATGGTCTTTCAGAACGTGGAGGATGCCCTGAATCCACTTTACAGCATCTTTGATCAGGTGAAAGAGCCACTTTTAGAGACTACCCTGAATAACGAAGAAGCTGAAGGAAAGACTCTAAACATCTTGGAAATGGTGGAATTTCCAATTCATCGCGTTAAAGCCTATCCTCATCAGCTTAGTATGGGTGAAAAGCAAAAAGCCTTAATAGCCATGGCTTTCATAGGCGATCCGGAAGTTGTGATCCTGGATGAACCCACTTCCGCGCTGGATGTTATATCCAAAGACAGCATAACGCAGCTTCTGAAGGTTCTCTGCAAAGATCGGACTGCGCTTCTGATAACTCACGATCTCTCAACTGCTGCCAGCCTCTCGGACAATATGGCCGTTCTATACGGCGGCTGCATTGTCGAACTCGCTCCGACTTCCAGCTTGCTTTCAGATCCCAGGCACCCCTATTCAAGAGGCCTGATTCGCTCCTATCCAGATATGGACAGGGCGAAGGATCTGCAGGGGATCAGGGGGAGGGCAGAATTTGTGGAGAGCGGATGTCCCTTTCACCCGCGCTGCACTCAAGCTATAGAAATCTGTAAAGAAGAGAGGCCAAAACTAATAATGGTTTCTCAGTTGGAGCGCAGACATTCCCATCCGCAACAACGTCCAGAATCAAGCATCCAGAATCGAGTATCCAGATACATAGCCTGTCACAGAGGAGGGGTGATCCCTCTTCTAGAAATGAGAGGTCTGGTGAAATCATTTGGGAAATTTAGGGCTGTTGATTCGGTTGATCTGACGCTTTTTGAAGGGGAGACCCTCGCCCTTGTAGGTGAAAGCGGTGCCGGGAAGACGACCTTGGCAAAGACTGTAATAGGTTTGCTGGAAATTACAGACGGCAAGATATATCTGGAAGGAAAGAAAATAGCGGAAAATGGCACTAATCTGGCCCGTGAAAATGGCTTTCATAGAAAGGTTCAGATGATTTTCCAGAACACTAGGGAGTCTATATCTCACCGTCTGAATATACTGGAAGCTGTTGTGGAACCACTTAACATCCAGGGGATAGGTTCAGAAAAAGATAGGCTTAAAGCAGTCAAGGATGTACTTGAGGAAGCACAACTTCCTTCAGATGATGATTTTCTGAACAGATACCCTCATGAACTGAGCGGCGGGGAAGCGCAACGGGTTGTTATTGCCAGAGCTTTGATTCTTAACCCAAAGCTTATAATAGCTGATGAACCGACTTCATCTCTGGATGCAAGCGTTCAGGCCAAGCTAATGAAGCTCCTCAACAATATCCAGGAAGATAGAGGACTGAGTATGCTCTTTATCACCCACAACATAGCTTTAGCGAGGAAGATAAGTGATAGAATTGCAGTGATGCAATCTGGGAAAATAGTCGAAAAAGGGCCATCCAGCAGAATATTAGCATCGCCTCTACATCCATATACAAAGGGTTTCATTAACTCCGCATCAGGTCTGAACCATAGTAAGCTATAGTAAACCAAAAGAGATATTATACAATTTGGATCAACTGACTTTACAAGCACCCAGCACGATAAACGGTGTCTGCTTCCGGGCAAAATACTTGACTCAAATCATTCCTCCGCAATCTCCATAGTTACGGTGTAATTAGAATTCTGTTTATCGAAGGGAATGCGCAACTCGATGCGTCCCTCAGCAGTCGTGGCGCTTCCGTCTTTGCGATACGGGTTATGCGGAAGCGCTGGCCAATGCAGCGTCGTGCTCTCTGGCAAATGGAGCGTGTAACCAGCGTGAGTCAGCTTTCCACCCACTTGCTGGGACGTGAATTCAAGCGGCGATTCGCCCAGAGTGACTTTCTCACCCCCGCCTGTCTCCAGCGTTTCCTTCAGATGCGGGATCAGCGTCAAATGAGCGGCCACCGGCAGATTGGATGAAGCTTTAGCCTCAACCTGGTATTCCAGAGTCCGCGAATCCCTGGGTTTTACGCGGATCCGAAATTCTTCAGGCCCGTATCTCAGTTTCAGTCCCACGTCAGGCTCACGAACCAGCGTCGCTTCGGAAGGTACGTGATACAGTTCGCCCTTCGGCATGAAATCCGGATTGATGTCCCCGGCATTGTGTTTCAGGAGATCCATATCGCCCACGGTAAAGCTGCTCCACGCCGGCTGAAGCTTGGTATTGCCACCGCCAAGGATCAGACCGGTTTTCTCGTGGAATATGCTGACGAAGTTCTGGCGATCCTGTACCCATCGAGATTCAAGGATAGGCGCGGTGTAAGCTGATAAGCACACGAACCACGGCCCATGGCGCAGGATAGCCGCTTTATCCTCTCCGCCCTCGCTCAACACGTCCAGATGCTCAGTCCCAGGCAGCGGAGGTTCAGCCACCGGCCCTTCCTCGCCGTAAAGCATTAAGGAAGCGACAAGATCCGCCGGTAATCTGTTCATACCATACAGCGACCACTGCTGCTTCAGATAGGATCTGCCTTCCGGCGAGAACGTAAATCCCACGTTTCCTATAGCGACCCCGGCGTGATAGGGATTCCGCTCGTCCACAGTCGCGATCCGATCCCCGTTGGGATATACGAAGTAGCGATGAAACCTGGAGCTTCTTTCCAGGGCAGGCAGAACGCGCTGATCCTTTGAAAGAGCATAGTAAGTGCCCAGGGCATCCACGTAAACGAAGTTATAGGAGACTACCGGCCCTGCGTGCTCAGACCAATAACCGCCTTCTGCCTGTTTATCCACGACCTTCATCATAAAGTCGGACGCCTGCTCGCACCATTCCGGACGATCCAGCGCTTTCCCGGCCACGTAAAGCCCCATAGCGTGGTGAGTTGGAATATTATGTATACGACCAAGAGCGCTCTGGCTGATAGATGTATAGCCAAGAGTAAGCGCTTTGGCCCAGTGTTCGCGGCGATCCGGAGGCATGTCATCTTTAATCAGCCCGAAAGCCCGGATCCAGCGCGAATAAATCCACGGCATAAGGGTCATCCCCCACGTGCTGCCGTCCTTCTTACGAAACTCCCACCTCCCCATCTCGTCCATGTCATCGATCAGGGCATCGCCGGCTTTCATAATGACTTCCAGCAGATCTTTATCCCTATAGTATGTGTTACCCGGGGCTTCATAGGCATAAGCTGCAGCCAATGGATATATGTGATTCTGATCCGTGCACAGCCATATCCCATGCCCGAAATGCCCTGTCTCAGAATCGTAGGACTTGAGAATTTCCGGCACCCGTCTGACCAGTACAGGTACGATCTCATCCCTGAACTTAAGTTCGGCGGCTTCTGCAGGCACTGTCGCCAGAAGCGCCGGTATAACAATAAGTGCTCCCTTTAGCATGACAAACTCCTTTGCTGATTTCTCTGTCAAACACGCTTATTTGGACAGGCATGTTTTGAGTGGTTTAATCGGCAAGTGATATGTGTTTTCCAGAGTGGGCGGGTTTGCGTACCTCAAGCTGTTGTGAATCCTTCTGTTCAGCGGAACTTACTGATCCGAATAACGTTGAATTGGCATGAGAGAACCCGCCCCTACAAAAGAATGGTTATTTGCCGATTAGACCATTTAGAAATATACTCGCATCTTACTGGACTTCCATTCTTTTGTCAATCATCAGTTAACGGCCTTGACGATGATACCGGGTTATAGTAGACTGTGCGGGTATATTAGCATCTATTTGGGGATATTCGTATGAATTCTGAGACAAAAGCTGTGATTGCTCTGGTTGGTTCCGCTCTTCTATGGAGCACTGGCGGGGTATTCATAAAACTGGTGGATTGGAATGGCTTCGCAATCGCTGGCAGCAGAAGCCTCATTGCCAGCTTCGTGCTTCTAATCTATCTCAAAAAGCCCAGATTCAAATTCCGTTTTCCTCTCCTGGCTGCGGCGCTTAGCTCAGCGTGTACCATGACGCTTTACGTGCTGGCCAACAAGATGACTACCGCCGCAAACACTATTCTGCTCCAGTATACCGCTCCGGTATATGTCGCTGTTCTTGCCTGGGTCATACTGAAGGAAAAGCCTACTGCCGACAACTGGATCGCACTGGTGATTATTGTAGTCGGGATGCTGCTTTTTTTCACGGGGAAACTCTCACCAGGCAATATGTTCGGCAATGTCCTCGCTGTGTTAAGTGGACTTGGGCTGGCCTTCTTTGCAGTATTTATGCGCATGCAGAAAGGGAATTCACCCTTTGAGTCCTTCCTTCTTGCGCACCTCATCACTTTTGTGGTCTCAATTCCCTTCATCCTCAAGTCAGGCTTGCCCGAAGCATCCGGATGGTTTGGCATCTTCATGTTAGGAGTATTCCAGTTGGGCTTTGCGTCATTGCTTTTCTCCTACGGTATAAGGCAAGTCTCTGCATTAAAGACGATGCTTATATTGACCCTTGAGCCTATACTGAATCCTGTATGGGTCTTTCTCTTCACAGGAGAAGTTCCCGGAATCTATGCCGTAGTGGGAGGTGTGTTTATAATATCTGCGGTTCTCTTCACCACGATCTATTCCTCCAGGAGGGAAAGACTTACACCCACCTCCCAATAACGCCTATGATTCCGGTCGAGAGTTAAGAACGCTGGGATTATGATGAATCAGACAATACTAACTTGCCAACGGTGGCAGAAAGTGCTATAGTTGTTGGAAGAATTGATCCCCAGAATTACCTATAGCAATGCATCGAGCTGTCCTGATTATTGGCGGTTGGCACAGTGCCGCGTATGAAAATGCCCTATGCTAGAGAACAGTAGTTCTATTCACTGTAGATCTATCCGTGTTGTTGAGCGGGCTGGTGTGAATGCATCATCCTTCCCGGTCTCTCTCGAATTGGATACTTCGCACTTGCTCCCGGGAGGCGAGGTGCATCCCGGCGGATCTGATATCCACGTTGCCATCGCGGGAGAAGAGATCCCTTGTCAGGTCGAGGAGATAGATGGCAAGCATATCTCTGTGACATTTCAGGTAGATCTGAAACCTGATGAAACTCGTGATGACATTGTCGTCTATTTCGGAAGCCTTGCAGGTGCAGATTCTAGACCTGCACTTTTCGACAATAACTGGGGAATTATACGCCCTAATATGGATAGCTTTGAGAACAGCCTCCTGAGGGTCTCTTACGGTCTCAAAACGGGAACTTACGGTAAGGAATGGGGTTGTCAGAACGAGTTTACAATAAAGAGCGCTGATGAAGACCAGTTTGGCGGATCATCTGTCCCACAGAGCTGGGGCAAATCGCGGAATGATGTTACATACTGGAAGGAGAACGTCCCCGCCAGGTTTCAGGAAATAGAAGCTGATGGGCCTGTATATAAATGCATCCGTTTCCTTACTGAGGAAGTGGTGTCGGACGATCATGGCGAATTGAGAGACCTTTCCCTGCGAGTTACCTTTTACCGGGACTGTCCTTTCATCAGGGAAGAATACCAGAACATTAAAGGCGCAGTAGTTGACGTTGCGACACCTGGTGGAATGCCTTTGAGGACCGGCGGAAAGCATAACTTCGATTTTGCCGCATTCAGCTTTGACCCGAAGCTGATCACGTGGGATGGCATTGGCGATGATCGGGAAACCCGAGGCGGATGGGATGCCAGACGAGATCGTGCAGAGAAAGACCCGCGCTATCGGTACCTGAATGACTATGTGTATAACGGCCACTTTATGATGGGCGTGTTCAATATTCATAACGGGAGAGGGCTTGCCAACTGCGCTCTGGCAGAGGATATTCAAACCTGCTACTTCGTCGATTGGCCTCACGAGCGCGCTGGTTACAGCTTGTGGCCCCGGAAGCAAGGAAAGATGAACCGCTATTTCTACTACACGGAGAACGGAAGAGAGGGGTTGTTATCACTCGGCAAACTCCTCGCTAATCCGCCTGAAGTGATCTTAAAACAAGGAGGATGACTGCAATATGGCATGGTACGAACATCCCCGGATTTTCTACGATTGGGTTCGCTACGGAGAGGACTTGACCCCTGAATATGCCCGGTGGGTTGTGCAGAAAGCCATCAACATCCACGCGGATACGCTGGCGTTCTGTGTAGTGGTAGGTGGATATGCGCTCTGGGATAGCAAGGTCACGCCCGGGTATAGTCATCTGGGCGATATGGATCTGATCGGTGAACTGGCTCGTCTCTGTGGAGAGAATGATCTGCACTTCGTTCCGTGGTGGCTGGCCACCGCTACGGGCGGGGTGGAGCGTGTTCTGAGGGAACATCCCAGTTGGCAACTGACAGGGCCGCCGGTCGATGGAAAGCCGGGGAAACGACAAAATTACGTCTGTTACAACTCTCCCTATCGGGAACTCATCTTCGAGGAAGTACGCGAAGTGCTGTCCAAATATGATGTTGATGGGATCTACTTCGATCAGTTGCCAATTAGCTGCTATTGCTCATGGTGTCAGGCCAAGTTTGAGCGACTGCACGGACGTTCCATGCCTATTGTCCCCAATGAATTCTTCGTATACAACTCTCCCGCCGGTCTGCCCGGTGCCTTAAAGGAGTTCCGCGATGACAGCGTCCGCAGCTTCTGCGCAGGCATCCGGCACATCATAGACGAGGTAAACCCTGAGGTCTGCTACGCTCAGAACTGGGTGCGGAACGTTCAGTCGCATCTCGCTATAGGATACGCCGATGTCCTGCTTCCGGAGTTCTATCAACGGAGGGATCTGATTCCGCTGGGGTTAAGGCACCGTCTGACAAAAGCCTACTTCAACAACGGCCCTATATGGGGAAACGTCCGCCATTCTGTGAGACATGATGCCCGACACCATCCACTCCCCGGTACGAGGACGCTGCTGGTTGACTGTGTGGCGAATCTGGCTTCGCCTCTGATGCTTGACCTCTGCGCCATGGACTTCGACGATACCGGTGCATATGAACTGGCAGAAACGTTCGACCACATCAGCGCCATGCAGGAGGTACAAGCCGATGCGGAACCGATCAAATACGCTGCTCTGCTGCACTCTTACAACACACATCGCTTATACTCAGACCGCTTTGAGGATGCGTTCGAGGGCATATACAGGTTGCTGTTCGAGAATCATATCCCTTGCGAGATCGTGAACGAGGCGGGTGTGCAAAACGGCGGCTTAGAGGGCTACAAGGTATTAATCCTGCCGGATGTGGTATCACTGGCTGATAAGACTTCGAGGGCGATCTGCGATGCTGTGGATAACGGTTTGGGCCTGGTTGCTACATATATGACAGGCTTTGCTGACGATAGAGGTAACCTGCGTAAGCAACCTGCTCTGGCGGAAATCTTAGGCTTTGAGGTAGGGGATACAGTATCCTATGACACGTCATCCGGGATTAGGAGTGACCCCCTTCTCGGTCTCCCTGACATGGATGGCCCCATATTTTACTATGGAAGCGCAAGAAAGGAACATCCAATAGCAGATGGACTTCCTGATGAGGGCTTCTTCAGTTTCCAGGGCGGCTTTGTCGTCTGCTACCCCGGATCCCATGCCCAAATCATAGCGGATATTCATACCATTGATCAAGTCCGTCTCAACAGCCGTCCCTACAATCGGCGCGGTCACTTCCCGGGTCCGGCGCGTTGGCCGCTGACTGTCCTGCGAGAGCATCCCAAAGCAAAAACAGTATACTTCGCCACCCAGGCGGAAGCTGAGTGGCGACGAGCGCACGCGCCGGAACTCGACACCCTCCTGATACGGTCGGTATTATGGGCTGGAGGGCAACCGCCTCTGGAGGCATCGGACTGTCCGCGGTCAGTCGAAGTTCGGCTGTTCCATAGCCAGGAGCGGAAGTTGTTCCAGATCATGCTGGTCAACCTCAACACAAATCCGCTGGTCAGTGTGGGGGGCGGCCCGGGAGTTGTACGCTACGTCACACCACATAAGGGTCTGCGCCTATTGCTGAAAGCCGCCGGGAAGGTGGCTAACGTGAAGAGCCAACTGGGGTCCGATGTTCGACATAAGGTGAGCGATGGGATTGTAGAGATCGAACTGCCATTGCTGGATCTCTATGACAGCATACTTGTAGAATACCAGTGCTAGATCAATCTGAGAATGCCCTGAATTCAGCCTGGGACAAAATAAGGAATAGGAAAATGCTTATATTCGATGGCCATCTGGATCTGGCTATGAATGCGTTGGAATGGAACCGAAACCTGGAACTGAGTGTATCTGAAATTCGC
>Ga0114922_10002164_pt1 | contig 18521 bp, 15 predicted proteins | sample AartaG_FD_100975 | JGI IMG/M metagenome (GOLD analysis project Ga0114922, IMG submission 100975) | Deep subsurface microbial communities from Aarhus Bay to uncover new lineages of life (NeLLi) - Aarhus_00045 metaG | ecosystem: Environmental > Aquatic > Marine > Oceanic > Sediment | place...
ACTCAATCTTTCTTTTGTGTATTGTAATTTAAATTTTACGAACCGCCGTATGCCGAACGGCACGTACGGTGGTGTGAGAGGACAGCAGGTGAATTAATCACCTGCTTCCTACTCGATTTAAATATCGGGGAATATTTTTTCATTGCTGAAAATTCCTAAACATTTAAGAAATATTTTTAAGTGTAATTAGTACATTAAATTGTTTTTTTTATATTTGTTTATTGAACTTGATATAGATGAATAATAGTGTAATAATCTGTTCTTTTCTGAGAATTGGGTTCAGGGTAAAACTGACTGACCGGGTAAGAAAAGGTAGAAAGCTTTTCCATATTTATAAATAACTAACTCTGCAAAAAATGACAATAATTGACTGGATTGTACTAGGGCTGTTTTGTCTTGTTTTAGTTGGTGTGATTATCTGGGTTGTAAGAAAAAAGGATGAAACTTCATCTGATTATTTTCTTGCAGGCCGTGATGCAACATGGATAGCGATAGGTGCTTCCATATTTGCCTCAAACATTGGTTCTGAGCATCTTGTTGGGCTTGCGGGTACAGGAGCATCGAGTGGTATGGCAATGGCCCACTGGGAGATACATGCCTGGGTGATACTTATCCTTGGCTGGCTGTTTGTTCCGTTCTATGCAAGGAGCGGTGTATTTACGATGCCTGAATTCCTGGAAAGAAGGTATAATTCACAATCACGGTCCATCCTGTCAATTATTTCACTGGTAAGCTATGTACTGACCAAGGTGGCAGTGACGGTATATGCGGGCGGTGTTGTATTTAAAGAAGTGTTCGGTATAGAGTCGATGTTTGGAATTGACTTCTTCTGGATCAGTGCTATAGGGCTCGTTTTGCTTACAGGCCTGTACACTGTCCTAGGGGGTATGAAGGCGGTGCTGGCAACATCGGTTATCCAGACTCCTGTATTGCTCGTTGGTTCAATAGTAATACTGGTAATGGGATTGATCCAGCTCGGGGGATGGAATGAAATGATGGATATATGCCGTGCAGTTCCTGTAAACGAATACGGAGATGATATGACGTCTTTAGTAAGGTCAGCAAAAGATTCGGAATTTCCATGGACAGGAGTACTGTTCGGCTCGGCAATAATTGGTTTCTGGTACTGGTGTACCGACCAGTACATTGTACAGAGGGTATTGTCCGGAAGGGACCAGAAACAATCACGCCGTGGTACTATTTTTGGCGCGTACCTTAAGCTGACACCTGTCTTTATTTTCATGATACCCGGAATGATTGCTTTTGCGATGAATCAGAAAGGCTTATTGGATCTTACTAATTCTGATGCTGCTTTTCCTGCCCTTATCACAGAATTGTTACCAATCGGATTTAAAGGAATAGTAGTTGGAGGTATATTAGCGGCATTAATGAGTTCCTTATCATCATTATTTAACTCCTCGGCCACCCTGTTCACTGTGGATTTCTATAAGAAGTATAACCCGGCTGCCACAGAGAGACGACTGGTGTTAGTGGGAAGGATAGCCACTGTTGTTGTGGTAGTACTTGGTATACTGTGGATCCCGGTAATGCGAGGACTGGGTAATGTATTATATCAATACCTGCAGGAAGTACAGTCTATGCTTGCACCCGGTATAGCAGCTGTTTTTCTGCTTGGGATACTCTCAAAGAGAACTACTCCGGCGGCAGGTCTCACAGGTCTTATAACAGGATTTGTCCTGGGAATGTTAAAATTAGGATTCAAAGTATTTGAGAACAGTATAGGCCCAGATACTATCTGGTATAAGATATTTGTGGATACAAACGTATATCATTATGAGGTTGTACTTTTCTTCCTGGTAATAATAGTAATGGTAATTGTAAGTTCATACACTAAAAAGATAGATGCTGAATCAATCAGGGGACTATATCTTGGCTCTGCAACTCCTGAACAGAAAGCTATTACCAAGGCGAGCTGGAGTAATTGGGACCTTATTAATTCAGCTATCGTTATAGCTGTAGTTATAGTATTCTATGCATATTTCTGGTAGACAAAATTTTAGGATAATGGATATATATAATAGCTCTGAAATCTGGTTTGTCACAGGCAGCCAGCACCTTTACGGTGAGGAAACACTGAAAAAAGTAAATGAAGATTCGGAAGTAATAACAGGATATCTTGACAGGGCTAAAGATATTCCTGTTAAGGTAGTTTTTAAACCTGTTCTCACATCAGCGGATGCAATAACGGGATTATGCTCCCAGGCAAATCACGATAATAAATGCATTGGACTGATCGCATGGATGCATACATTCTCACCTGCCAAAATGTGGATCAATGGCCTGAAGTCACTGACAAAACCATTATTGCATTTCCATACACAGTTTAACCGTGACATCCCGTGGCAGGATATTGATATGGATTTCATGAACCTGAACCAGTCAGCGCATGGAGGCAGGGAATTTGGCTTTGCTGGCTCACGCCTGCGGCTTGAGAGAAAAGTTGTTACAGGTCACTGGAAAGATAATAACTGTATTGAAGATATAGCAATATGGTCACGTGCCGCTGTTGCCCTTGCTGATACAAAGAAGCTCAGGATTGCACGATTTGGGGATAATATGAGGGATGTGGCAGTTACTGAAGGAGATAAGGTCTCAGCCCAGATACGGATGAATTATTCTGTTCATGGATACGGCGTGGGTGACCTGGTGAAAGAATGCAATGATATTTCAGAAAAGGATATTGGGAACCTGATAGAGGAATATGGCGATTCATACAGGGTAGAGGATAAGGATATATTAAAATCAGACTTTTTAAAGGATGCTGCAAGAATAGAAATAGGTTTACGAAATTTCCTTGTAAGGGGAGAATTTAAAGCTTTTACTACAACCTTTGAAGATCTGCATGGTTTACCCCAGTTGCCAGGACTGGCTGTTCAAAGACTTATGGCAGAGGGATATGGATTCGGAGCTGAAGGCGACTGGAAAACCTCTGCCCTTGTAAGATCAATGAAAGTAATGGCAAATGGCCTCGATGGGGGAACATCATTTATGGAGGACTATACTTACCATCTTGAACCAGGTAAGAATGCAGTCCTGGGAGCACATATGCTTGAGATCTGTCCGAGTATAAGCGGAGAAAGACCAAGACTGGAAATACATCCTCTGTCCATAGGAGGGAAGGAGGATCCAGCCAGGCTGGTATTTAAAGCGAGTCCCGGTACTGGGATTAATGCTTCAATAATTGACCTGGGTAACAGGTTCCGCATATTATTAAACCCGGTTAGGGTAATAGAATGCCCTGATATGCCTAAACTACCTGTAGCAAGTGTGCTCTGGGAGCCGGCTCCCAATCTTAAAACAGCAGCGACAGCGTGGATAATTGCCGGAGGTGCACATCATACCGGGTTTTCAACAGCTCTTGATCAGCGCTATTTACATGATTTTGCTTCTATGACAGGTATTGAAATAGTGGATATTGACGAAGATACAAGGATAGAAAAATTTAAAGATGAACTCCGGTGGAATGAGATGTTTTTTCATTTTACAACCAGAATGGCTTAACGTGTTCCTGTAATTTCTTACCATGAAATTAAACCATGACTAATTATTACGAAGTACTCGATAAGAACCTGGTAGCAGTCGATTGTGTTATTTTTGGATATGATATATCAGATAAGGAGCTAAAATTGCTTCTGGTCAAAAGAAAATTTGAACCTGAGTATGGTAAATGGACGCTTCCGGGCGGTTTTGTAAAGAAGGATGAAGGGGTACTGGAAGCTGCCTGCCGGGTGCTGTACCAGCTCACAGGTCTTAAAGATGTTTATATGGAGCAATCATATGCATGGGGAGATGTAAACAGGGATAGTGGCGGAAGAGTAATAACCATCTCACATTTTGCACTGATAAAGACTCATGAACTGGACCCGGTAATGATAGAAGCGAGCGTTGCTCATTGGCGCTCAATATCACGGCTACCTATACTTATTTTTGACCATCGTAAGATTATAGACCGGGCACATAAGGAACTTATCGACAGGATAAAGGTTAAACCCGTTGGTTTTGAACTGCTGCCTGAAAAATTTACATTGGTGCAGCTGCAAGACCTTTACGAAGCTATTTACCAGAGGCAAATAGATAAGAGGAATTTCAGGAAGAAGATAATTTCCATGAATTTGCTTGAAAAACTGGATGAGAAAGAAAAAGAAACTTCCAAAAAAGGAGCTTATTATTACAGGTTTATACCGTCCAGATATGAAGATTTTAAAAGGCAGGGATTTTACTTTAATCTTGATGTCCAGTAGAATAGAATATCCGTGCTGATTATCGACCTGAAAATTAATAAGCCGTTAACAATACAATTAAAAAGTATTTTAATATGCTGCAAAAACTTAAAGAAGAAGTTCTCAGGGCTAATATCAATCTGAAAAAATCAGGACTTGTTATACATACCTGGGGCAATGTGAGCGGAATTGACAGGAAGAATAACCTCGTGGTAATCAAGCCATCGGGAATAGGGTATGATGCTATGGCAGTTGATGATATGGTAGTGGTGGACATGGATGGTAAAGTGGTGGAAGGTAATCTTGATCCCTCATCTGATACACCAACTCATCTTGAACTTTACAGGAATTTTCCATTTGCAGGGGGAATAGTTCATACCCATTCAACACATGCAACTGCATGGGCCCAGACCGGAAGGTCAATACCTGCAATGGGTACTACTCATGCCGATCATTTTTATGGTGATATCCCCTGTACCAGGAAACTGAGTCCTGAAGAGGTTAAAAATGATTATGAACTGAATACCGGTAAGGTTATTGTAAATACATTTAAAAACCTCGATCCATCATCTGTTCCCGGTGTTATAGTCAATGACCATGGCCCTTTTGCCTGGGGCAAAAATGCTGATGAAGCTGTTTATAACGCCATTGTTCTGGAAGAGGTAGCACGAATGGCTATTTTAACCTACTCTATTGCAGGTAATGACATTATTGATAAATACCTGCTTGATAAACATTATTTGAGAAAACATGGCCGGGATGCATATTATGGCCAGAAAAAAAAACCTGATCATGAGTAAGTATGTTATTGGAATTGATTTTGGGACCCTTTCCGGACGCTCAGTCCTTATAGATGTTGAAAATGGCAACGAAATTGCGACGGATGTCCTTGATTATCCACACGGTGTAATGGACTCTGAATTGCCTGACGGAACAAAACTGGGGGTCGACTGGGCCGTGCAACATCCCGATGATTACATTGATGTAATGAAGAAAACTATTCCTGCTATATTAATACATTCGGGAATAAATGCCGAAGATGTTATTGGTGTGGGAATTGACTTTACAGCCTGTACTGTATTGCCGGTAAAAGCCGATGGCACTCCTTTATGTAAAATCAGAGAGTTTTCCGGGGAACCAAATGCATGGATTAAATTATGGAAGCATCATGCTGCCCAGCCTGAAGCTAACAAGCTGAATGAGATTGCAGATAAACAGGGGCAGAAGTTTCTTAAAAGATATGGGGGAAAAATATCTTCTGAATGGCTGGTTCCTAAAGTATGGCAGACACTGAATGAAGCTCCGGAAGTGTATCATGCAGCTGACAGGTTTATCGAGGCTGCCGACTGGGTAGTATGGCAGCTTACGGGTAATGAAAAGAGAAATACATGTACAGCAGGCTACAAGGCGATATGGCATAAGCATGAAGGATATCCGGAGGATAGCTTTTTTGCCTCGCTAAACACCGGTCTGAAAGATCTTGTAAGCAAAAAACTTGCCCGTGAATTATTCCCTGTGGGAACAAAGGCGGGAGAAATAACACCGGAAGCTGCAAAAATAACAGGATTGCTTGAGGGAACTGCTGTAGCAGTTGCAAACGTCGATGCCCACGTTTCTGTTCCTGCAGTGGGGATAACTGATCCGGGGAAGATGCTCATGATAATGGGGACATCTACATGCCATATGGTGCTGGGAGAAAATGAAAAAACTGTGCCCGGTATGTGTGGTGTGGTGGAAGATGGTATAATTGAAGGCTATTTTGGATACGAGGCAGGCCAGTCATGCGTTGGTGATCATTTCCAGTGGTTTGTCGAAAATTGTACTCCGCCTGAATACTTCAGGGAGGCAGAAAAAAGTGGAGTGGATATACATGATATCCTGACAGAGAAAGCAAAAAAACTAAAACCTGGAGAGAGCGGCCTCCTTGCTCTTGACTGGTGGAACGGTAACAGATCGGTGCTGGTTGATGTTGACCTGACGGGCATGATGATTGGTATGACACTGGCGACAAAACCTGAAGAAATATACCTGGCCCTTATTGAAGCGACAGCCTATGGAACAAGAATGATAATAGACACTTTTCATAATAATGGTGTTCCTGTTGAGAAATTGTATGCAGCAGGAGGCATTGCCGAGAAAAATCCTTTCATTATGCAGCTATATGCAGATGTAACTAGCAGGGAGATAAGAATCGCCGGTTCTCCCCAGACCCCGGCACTGGGATCTGCTATGTTTGGAGCCGTTGCAGCAGGTAAGGAAAGAGGCGGATATGATAATATTGTTGATGCTGCCAGGGTTATGGGCAAAGTGAAAGACATAGTTTATAAACCATCTGTGGATAATGTTAAGATATATGATAAACTCTACAGTGAATATAAAGTTCTTCATGATTACTTTGGCAGGGGAGATAACGATGTGATGAAGAGACTCAAGGAGATAAAAAAACAGGTAAAATAAATGTACAGGTATACTGCCGTTATAAATTTAATAATGATTCTGGTATTATCCGGATGCAGGTATGATAATCACGTTTCAGATTCTTACTACCCCGTCACACCCGTGAAATTTACCGAGGTGACTGTAAATGATAATTATTGGGCTCCCAGGATAGAGACAAACAGAACCGTAACAATCCCTTTTGCTCTACAGAAAAACGAGGAGACAGGGCGAATGGATAATTTCAGAAAGGCAGCAGGCATGCTTGACGGACCGCATCAGGGCAGGCGCTTTAATGATACCGATGTATATAAAGTATTGGAAGGTGTAGCTTATTCACTGGCAGTACATCCTGACAGCGACCTTGAGAGGCGTGCTGACAGTCTTATTGCTATAATTGCTGCAGCACAGGAAGAAGATGGTTACCTGATGACAGGACGGACCATTGATCCTGCGAATCCTGCCCCGGGTCTTGGCAGTGAAAGATGGATACACCTGCAGGGTAGCCATGAGCTCTATAATTCAGGCCATCTTTACGAAGCTGCAGTTGCCTATTATGAAGCTACGGGAAAGACTAATTTCCTTGACATAGCTGTAAAGAATGCTAACCTGCTGCTTGATACTTTCGGCCCTGGTAAAAAACAGGATGCACCTGGTCACCAGGTGATTGAAATGGGCCTGGCTAAGCTTTACAGGGCTACGGGGAATAAACAATATCTTGATCTGGCAAAATTCTTTCTTGACCAGAGAGGTAAGCCTCATGAAAGAGAACCCTATCCCGAAGATTCTCCTTTTGCACTTTATAACGGTGATCTTTATATGCAGGACCATAAACCTGTGAAGGAACAGAGCGAAGCCTGGGGGCATGCTGTACGTGCAACATATATGTATGCAGGTATGGCAGATATTGCAGCACTTACGGCTGATGAAGAATACAGGGAAGCAATTGACAGGATATGGAATAACGTGGTAAGAAAGAAACTGTACCTGACAGGAGGAGTAGGCTCAAGGCATACAAGTGAAGCCTTCGGTGAAGATTATGAATTGCCAAATGCCGAAGCATATAACGAAACATGTGCAGCTATAGGTAATGCATTCTGGAATCACAGGATGTTCCTGTTATCCGGCAGGGCCGAATATATAGACGTGCTGGAAAGAACAATGTATAATGGCCTGATATCAGGCGTAAGCCTCAGTGGTAATCTGTTTTTCTATACAAATCCACTTGGATCACATGGTGGTTACGAGAGAAGCCCATGGTTTGAAGTATCATGCTGTCCCGGTAATATTGTCCGCTTCCTGCCATCAGTACCGGGATATATCTATGCAAAGCAGGATAATAAGTTCTATGTGAACCTGTATGTTCAGAGTGAAGTGAAGACAGAAATTAACGGCAGGCCTTTCAGCCTTAAACAGTTAACAGACTACCCGTGGAGAGAGGATATTAATATTGCCGTATATCCCGGTTCCAGAAGGACACTCGAAATTCTGCTCCGGATTCCGGGATGGGTTTATAATAAACCGGTACCTTCTGATCTGTACTATTTCAAGGATCCCGGTGAAGCCGACTGGAAGGTAACAGTAAACGGAGAGGAATATAAGGGAATAATTACTAACGGTTATATATCGATTGAAAGGGAATGGATAGATGGTGATGTAATAAGGTTAAGCTTGCCCATGAAGATACACCAGGTTAAAGCCAATGAGAATGTTGAACCTGACAGGGGAAAGGTAGCTTTACAGAGAGGCCCATTAGTATGGTGTGTGGAAGAGATCGATAATCCACATGGAGTGTTCAATATGAAGATACCAGAGTCAGCAGATTTCTTATTAAAAGCAGGTACTGATATACCTTTTGGGGAAGGAGTAATAGAGGGAACAGTGGTTGACAATGACGGTAATGATGTTACTCTTAGGGCTGTACCCTATGCTTACTGGGCAAACAGGGGAGGTGGAGAAATGGCAGTATGGATACCGGAACGATAAATTATGATTTATGAGTTATGAGTTTATTAAGGAGTATAATTCTACTGTGCCTGGTAATTATGTTTTCATGTAATAAGCAGGAAAAAGTTTATGATTACGATATTTCACCTGTAAATATTGATAAGGTTAAAATAACAGGAGGTATGTGGGCTGAACTGGTTACACGCAACAGGGAAAAGAGAGCTGCTGGATGTGGCATTGAAAAATGCTGATCTCATTTATGATGAGTTTGGCTGGGATAAGCGAAAGGCAGCGCCCGGCCACCAGGAAATTGAGATAGGACTGGTGAAATTATATATTGTTACTGGTGAGAAAAAATACCTTGACCAGGCAAAATTCTTTCTTGATGTAAGGGGGCCTGACGGTGAGGAATATTCACAGTCGCATATGAAAGTGGTCGACCAGCGTGAAGCAGTGGGTCACGCGGTGCGTGCAGCGTATATGTATACCGGGATAGCCGATGCTGCTGCCCTTACTAATGACCAGGAGTATATAAATGCAATAAACCATATCTGGGAAGATGTTGTACACGGGAAAATGTATGTGACCGGCGGTATTGGTGCTTCAGGTGGAAATGAGGGATTCGGTGAACCATACCATCTGCCAAATATGTCAGCATACTGTGAAACATGCGCTTCAATAGCAAATGTATTCTGGAATCACCGGATGTTCCTGCATCATGGTGAATCAAAATATTATGATGTTCTTGAAAGAACACTTTATAACGCCCTCTTATCAGGAGTCAGCCTGAGTGGTGACAGGTTCTTTTATCCCAATGTTCTGGAATCAGCAGGACAACACCAGAGACAGGCATGGTTCGGTTGTGCCTGCTGTCCATCAAATATCAGCAGGTTTATTCCATCTGTTCCGGGTTATGTTTACGCAAGAACCCCTGACGAGATATATGTAAATATATACCTTGATAACAGTGCTTCTATTGAAAAGGGAGACAACAAGGTAGAACTGGTTCAAAAAACAAATTATCCCTGGGATGGGGATATAGAGATTACTGTAAATCCGGTTATTGAGGAACGCTTTGCTATCAAACTGAGAATACCAGGATGGGCACGTGATGTGGCAATACCCGGTAATCTATACAGCTTCATCGATGAGGAAGATGAAGATATACAGCTCAGTGTAAATGGTAAAAATATAAAGGTCAGCGATACCGACGGGTATGCCGCAATAAAAAGAAAATGGAAGAAAGGAAACATTATAAAACTTGTTCTGCCTATGCCCGTAAGGAAGCTAATTACAGACGAAAGGGTTGAGGCAGACAGGAATAAATTTTCTGTAAAGAGGGGTCCACTTATGTATTGCGCTGAATGGGCTGATAATCCAGGGGAGGAGGTTCTCAGCCTGGTATTTGATCCTGAGGCAGAAATGAAGACAGAATTCATTGAGGATAAGCTAAACGGTGCTATTGTAATAAAAACTGTAGCCAGCCCGGCAAAGAAAACTCTTAAAAATGAGGTTATGCTTGGCGACAGGCAGGAGGCAGTATTAATACCTTATCACCTGTGGAATAGGATGCTGTGGGGCTGGTAAGATGTCGTGGGGCTGAGCCCCACGACATAAAATGATACCGTGGGGCTAAGCCCCACACAATCAAAATAAGCTAAGCCCCACGCTATCATGGCTCCACACTATCTTACTTAATATAAAACTCTATAATTTGTCTTATAGCTTCAGTGCATACCCTGCAGTATGAATCGGCTTCATTACTTTTCATACGGCAATCAATCTGGGGCCGGTATATCCCTTTGGCTGAATAGCCACCTCCCTCGAAAAGGCCGACCTTATCCCTGTATTCATCAGTAGGTGGTGTTGGAATGGGTGTGTTCTCTTCTATCATATCCTTCCATTTACTTTCAAAATCAACGAGAGTTGTTATATTGGGTTCCCAGGGTTCAATATTAAAGGGATAAAACTCCTCGTAGGCCACATCAGAAGTATAATACTCATCGGCCAGACCTGCAAAACCGTGTCCGAATTCATGGGTAAATACCTGTGGAGTAAGTGCATGATCAGAAGTGGTACCTGAATAATAATTATACATACCTCCGCCACCGTACCTCTCACTGTTTATCAGTACAATAATATTATCATATGGCACTACTGCAGCATAATCCCTTACTGACTTGATGTCAAAAGTGGTCAGGTACCTGGCCAGGTCAAAAGTATAGAAGCTGCTGTTGAGTGCAGTTTTCCGGTAGATTTCTTCTCCCGGAATATCTGTACCTGATTCTTCTGAAACAGCATCTACCGCCCAGATATTTATTTCGTCACCGTAGTCTTTGTAAGGAGCATATTCAAATAATATCCCTGCCAGCCGTTTCACATCATTATGAAACTTGTTCATCTCTTCTGCTGTGTATCCTTCAGCTACAAAGACAAGGTCAACGGCTTTGTGATGATCTGTCTCACCTGATATCCTTTCATATTCTGCTTTCCTCACAGGTTCCTTTCGTATGAAATAGTCTTCAGGATCAATTATTGTTTCATATACCTTTTGCAGACTTCCATCTTTCATATACTTTTTAAGAACAAAACTTATATCATTTTTTGGGAATGGGAAGGTGGCAACTTCGTAAAAACTTCGCTCTATATTTTTTGCCTCTGCCGTTGTCTGCCATTCCTGGAACAGGGATCCATATCCACGCGAATAGATAAGTGTTCCCGATTCAAGGTCATATATTTCGTAACGCAGGTTACCATAATGGAATGGATCAACCAGGTTTGTGAGTGACCCACCATAAAATGGTTCTTCTTTCATTTCCATGGGGTATGCAACTGTAGTTTCATGATCACCTGCCAGCATGAAATCAAAGCGCAGGGTTTTATCAATAAAATAATCGTCGAATTGCACCTGCCCTGAAGCAGACAGGTTCAAAAATACCATTATAACTAGTAATATCTTTTTCATCACAAATGGTTTTATTTTAGTATAGAATCAATTCGGTTATCCAGAGCTGTTTGATCTGTGGTGAAGGAAGCCAGTCCTGCAAGGTTAAGAAGGGTGTCAGGGGCTATTTTACCGGCATTGATCTTATCCAGCCATGCTGAACGTACAGGTATCTTACCATCATCACTTATCCTCTGTTTTTCTTCATCATTCAATACAGGGAACATATCCACAAAGCCCTCATTACGCATAATATCTTCCAGCTCAGGGCCTGTGGCGGGAAGATTATTACCGAGATGTTTTGCCAGTTTTGACAGCTTGCTGTCCACTTCCCAGAATTTATCCATGTTTTCATGGTACTTATCAATTGATAATCCGGGAGTATAATTTTCATTAAGCCTGGAAGTGAATGATCCTGACAGTTCTTTGCGTGCTGCTCCTGCCACCTTAGGTGGTATTGTAAATACATCAACCCCGGCCATCATCTCCAGCTGGTCATGATGCCTTATACTGGCAGCAATAAGCCTGGTGCCAGTACCCAGGTCAGAACGAATATCCCTGATATGTTTTTGCGTTTCAATAACAGTTTTTTCACCTATACATGAACCGTCACCTATTTTATTATCGACGACATATACTCCTATTCTTCCGAGGAATACATTAAGAAAATCAGGGCGCGCTATATTGGCAGCCATAACATTCTGTCTTGCGCTGAATCCGAGTGTAAAATTAATTCTGACACCTTTTTCTTGCAGCAGTCTTGCTCCTATCAGTCCTGCTGCAGTATAAGGTACTTTAATAATAAATTTTTCAGGGCATATATCCCTGTATCTCAGACCGTAATTAATGATGTCGTCTATATTATGTGCAGTGGCTGTATGTAGTTCAACACTAACAAAACCACCAAACTTTTTTGTAAGTCGAAGACCGTGCCTGGCATTAAGGATGAAGGCTGTTTCCATTATCTTCCTATCATGGGGCAGTGAAGAAAGTATTTCCTGTGTCCGTGGAATAAAATCATCATATATACCTTTCTGAATAACTTTATTTATCAGTGTATTATTGGTTGTCAGAGCTTCCATTTCACCGCTCCATACCTGCAGTGCCTCATCCATGTCACCCGTGTCAAGCCAGATTGTGGTGCCACAATTATGTAAGTTGGTCCAGAACTGGTCAGTATGACGATTTACGGTTTCTTCCTCTATGCCTTTTAGTATATATTCTTTAATTTTATTCTCCGCAATCATATTATTTTTATCTGTTGGTTAATAATTTGAAATCATCGCCTGTGGGGTTCTGGAATACCCTGAGCCCAAATTCATGAACAACAGCCAGCAGGTGATCAAAGATATCAGCCTGTATTGCTTCATAGTTGGCCCATTCCTGGTCGCTGCTGAAAACATATATTTCGATAGGGAGGCCTTTTTCTGAGACAGGAAGTTGTCTGATAAGGAAAGTCATGTCATTGCGTATTTTAGGATGCTGTTTAAGATAGGCATTGATATATGCCCTGAAGGTTCCCACATTTGTCATTCTTCGCCCGTTAACCAGTACACTGTTGTCAATATTATGTTTCTCATTAAAGTCTTTCAGATCCTGTTCTTTCTTCGCAATATATTCTTTAAGTATTTGTATCTTCTTTAGCTTATCTATTTGTTCTTTACCCAGAAACCCAATGCTCCTTATATCAATATATACAGCTCTTTTAATTCTTCGTCCGCCCGATTCTTCCATTCCTGTCCAGTTCTGAAATGATTCCTGAGCCAGTGCATACGTAGGAACAGTAATGATTGTTTTGTCAAAATTCTGTACTTTCACTGTATTCAGGGTAATATCCAGTACGGTGCCATCGGTTCCCCTTGACGGAATTGTTATCCAGTCGCCCACCCTGAGCATCTTATTGGCCGAAAGCTGTACGCTGGCTACAAGACCCAGTATAGTGTCCCTGAATATCAGTATTATAACTGCAGCCATAGCTCCCAGTCCGGCGACAAGGGTTGTAACATCCTTTTCAAATATTACGGATATCATTATTAAGCCTGCCACTACACCGATAAAAATATTGAGCAGCTGCAGGTAACCTTTTATATGCCTGTGTTGGGATATTGGGAGCGTGAGATATATTTTGTGCCAGGCATTTACAAATGAGAAAAGGAAAAGAATTCCTGCAATGATCATGTAAATGAAAGTCAGTTTCCTGACAAATTCAAGCCATCCGGGATACGGTTCCAGGGCCCAGCCGGCCATCAGGTATATAACAACGGCCGGGGCAAAATGAGACAGACGTGTGAATACCTTGTTTTCGAAGAATATGTCATCCCACTTGAACTTGGTTCTCTTTATAATGGTTGCAATAACCTTGTCAATAAATAACCTGGCAAGTATATAGGACAGCCAGCTTAATACTCCAACGATTATGACGATAATCACTGTTTCGAGAAAAACTGATAAACTGCCACTGAGGCCCAGCTCCCGGAAGAAATCTCTCAGGAAAACAACAAGATCAAAATCACCTAACATGCAAAAGCCGTTTTAAATTTTAGCTTAAAAATAGGGAATAATATTGGAATAATGGAACGATGGAATAATGGAACCGAGGAACCTGAGCCCCGAGTACTCAGGGGCGAAGGTGACGAGCTCGACGAATCCCTGCTGCACGGATCTGGAGATCCGCGCAAGCAGGGTGAGTCAATGATGGATTAATGATAGGCTAAGGCGAAGGTTGAGTCTAATACTCCTCTAACGCCCAGAGACCTTAAACCTCAGATTATAATTTATCATTCCCTGCTCCCTGCTCCCTGCTCCCTGCTATTTCATAGAGCAATATCCCGGCGGCCACCGATACATTCAGTGACTCAATACTTCCAGTCGTGGGAATTGAAAGATGTATATCAGTAATTTTCAATATCTCAGGGCTGACACCACGGTCTTCAGAACCCATCACCAGCACTGAAGGACCACTTAGATCGGCAGAGCGTATCTTATTATCTCCTTTTTCCGATGCACTCATAATCCTGAGGCCCGAATTTTTAAGGAATTCAAGTGTTTTAACTATGCTTTTAACCCTTGCCAAAGGGATCTTGTTAAGTGCACCTGCTGATGTTTTGACCGCCTCGGCATTTATTCTTGCAGCACCTTTTTCCGGAATAATAATACAGTCGACTCCAAAACATTCTGCATTGCGGGCTATAGCTCCAAAATTGCGCACATCAGATATATTATTCAGGGCAAGAAGGAAAGGATCCCTGCCAGATTCATAAATACTTGGCAGAAGGGTAGATATATCATGATATTCTATTTCAGAAAGCCAGGCGATTATTCCCTGGTGATTTTTTTGTGTTATACTTTTAAGTTTTTCGGCAGGCACGAACTGGTATGGAATGGAATGATTATTCAGCTCCTGCATCAGTTGAAAGTACAGGGATCCTTTTAAACCCTTTTTCATTATCAACCTGTCAATAGTCTTCCCTGATGCTATGGCTTCAAGCACAGGTCTCAGACCATAGATATAATCGCTTTTGCTCTTCATATTATATACCTGTTGGGTTATCGAGCCTGAACACTATGCCGGAGCGCCATGTGCGTATAGCCTCATCCCAGTAAGATGTTACGCTTTCGCTTCTCAGTAATGTATAGTCGTTCGTAGTGAAAGGATTTTCCCTTTTCCTGAAACCGAAATACAGGTATTCATCTTTGACTTTATACCTTATTCCCCATCCTCTCTTTACCTGTTTTTTAAGATAGCCCCATCTTTCGCCTCCGGGTGTTTTGTAGACTTTGTCGGGCGGGCCATAGATAATATATATCATTCCCCTGTCGGTGCGCCAGCCTTCTTTATGCGATGTAAAAAAATAATTGGCATAGAGCACCCGGTTAAAGTATATCCTGATTAATTCGCGCGAACGTTCTATATTACCTGTTATCTCAAGCCAGAATTCATCCAGTGCAACCTTCACCCGATCGCTTTTTTTTATCTCTTCTATTTCATTTTCGTTAGTAAGATAGATCAGAGGGTCGATCATGGTTTCTGGCTCACTCATGCCTGGAAACTCCTGTCCGAAATTGAAAAAAGCATAACCTTCGAGCTTGTTGGTATCAGTAGTACAAAGGTAAATACCCCTGTTCGGGAACATCAGGGGAAGAGTATCGGAATAGGCCAGGGTAACGATCTCTTCAGGTTCGGTATCAAGACTTCTTTCCGGCATTAACATTGACGGTGGTATGGGACTGGCATCATCAGGCTCAAAAAACATAATAAACAGGCTGTCCATAGGATACCTGTAAAGTAGATTAATAAATTCATTGGACCTGAGTACCGGATTAAATAATTCTATCTTATTGAAATGACCACGTACTTTAAAATTGTTCATGCTCAGGTCGGAGGTCTTGTCGAAAGGCAGGTGTGTCTGAATCCTGGTACTTCTGATAAGATCCCTGATTACCAGTTCGGCTTCATACTTTGATCCCGCGGAAGCCCGCATTGGTATGGTGTAAGTATATTGCCGGTTGCCCTGCTCTTTCCGTACGCTAATACTATAAAAACCTGTATCGACAGCAACACGGCCCTGCGACATATCATATAACCTGTAAATTATTATAAGCTCAGCTTTGGGAATACCTTCAGGATTTGCTTCAGTGAAAAACAGGTCATTAGTAAAAAACTTGATAGTCAGTTCAGACAAATCTTCACTTACATTATATATCTGGTACCTTGGATGAATAGGATTTCTTAAAGGGTTATATAAATACGACAGGTCCTTTGTATCTGTCGTTTCCTTAACAATGGCACACGATGCCAGTATGGTAATACCAACGAGAATATAAAATATATTATTGATCTTTCCCATCATTTCTATATGTTTCGTAAAAATAGCAAACTTTCAACTTTTATGTTTTCCAGCTTATTTTCAGTCTGCATAATTCTTTGTTATCGTTTTTCCTTATAATCGAATGGTCAAATATTTTTTCTCCTGTTTCCGAAGCACGAACTGTAATTTCATCACCCGGGACTGATTCTGAAAGGTAGTTTACCTCTGCCGACTCAAATTTATTTCCGAGTATGAAATCCAGCGGGTAGGTGTCGATCACCCACTTAATATATTGTACGTTATTTACATGCATGTTTATATCCAGGTCTGAATATCTTACAGGAAACACCTGTGATGTATATGATGAATTTCCTGTTGCGGTCAATTTTGAAGGAGACCGTTCAAGTGATGATTTATTCAGCATATTCCCTTTTAGCTCTTCCAGCAATTTGTCCGGTCTGACCGGCCATCGGTTCTCCCTGTTAACCATCAGCCAGCATGAAGTTGCACCGCCATATTTCCTGCCATTATTGCCAAGTACTTCAAAGTCACGGAGTGCAAAAAGCTTATCCACACCCCGGGGCCATGTTCTTATTATTAATTCTTCTTCCCAACCCGGCATGTTATCCATTATTACAAGGATCCTTGACAGTACCCAGAACATATTATCCTGTTCAAGGTGTTCTTTCCCGAAGTTAAGTACTGTTGCGTGCCTGGCAGCAGCATCCTGGAGATAATTAAACAGACTGGTAATGCTCAGCCTGCCCGATGCATCCGCTTCATATGTGTTTACCCTGTATGGTTTTTCATATACCAGATTATTCATTCCTACCTTTTTTTGCTATATATTGTTCAATTTCCATCGAGACCTTTTCCCAGTTAATCATTTCTTTTCGTATCATGCTGTTTATTTGCTTATACTTTTCAAAAAAGTCAGGATTTGATATATTGTCATCGTTTGAATTTAATATTTCATCCATTTCTGTCTTACTCTTTTCCAGCTTTTCAATCCTGTCTTCAATATCTGCCAGGGATTTTCTTTTTTTCCTGATGTATTTTTCATTCTCCTTCTTCTTCAGGTACTGCAGTTTATTTTCTGAATCCCTTTCACTGCTTGCGTTTTTTTGTTGATTATTCTTTTTCTCTGTGTCTCTCGGGGTTTCAATATTTCTTTTTTCCATGAAGTCATAAATACCACCATTAAATTCCCTGATGTTTTTATGTCTGAACTCGTATATTTTATCAGTAAGATCATTAAGGAAATACCTGTCATGAGATACAACAATTAGTGTGCCATCATATTTCTGAAGTGCATGTTTAAGTATGTCCTTGGAGCGCATATCCAGGTGGTTCGTAGGCTCATCAAGTATAAGGAGGTTATACGGCTCAAGCAGTAATTTTATCAGGGCAAGCCGGGATCTTTCGCCCCCTGAAAGTACCTTAACCTTCTTATCAATATCATCACCACTGAAAAGGAAAGCTCCGAGGATATTCCTTATTCTTGTCCTGATTTCACCCCGGGCAATATTATCAATAGTCTGAAGCACTGTGAGCGATTCATCCAGCAGCTCGTCCTGGTTCTGGGCAAAGTAGCCTATATGAAGATTATGGCCTTTCTTAAGCTTACCCGTATAATCAAGTTCACTCATAATGATTCTTGCGAAAGTGGTTTTCCCTTCACCATTGCGCCCGACAAAGGCGATTTTCTCTTTCCTCTCAATTATAAAGTCAATATTCCTGAGTACTTCATTTTTTCCATAGCTTTTTGACAATCCTTCTGTTTCGATTACTATTGTCCCTGACCGGGGTGCAGGTGCAAACTTTACAGATATTGCTGACGTGTCTTCTCCGTCAATCTCTATGCGATCAAGTTTTTCCAGTTTCTTTATCCTCGACTGCACCTGCACAGCTTTGGTGTTCTTATACCTGAACCTTTCGATAAATTTCTCATTATCTTCGATCATCTTCTGCTGGTTACGCCAGGCGGCAAGTTGATGTTCCCTGCGTTCTTTCCTGAGCAAGGCGTATTTGGAATAGGGCACTTTATAATCGTAGATATTACCAAGTGATAATTCAAGTGTGCGGTTTGTAATATTGTCGAGGAAGGCCCTGTCATGAGAAACAAGAATTACCGCTCCGGGGTAT
>Ga0114922_10002165_pt1 | contig 18519 bp, 20 predicted proteins | sample AartaG_FD_100975 | JGI IMG/M metagenome (GOLD analysis project Ga0114922, IMG submission 100975) | Deep subsurface microbial communities from Aarhus Bay to uncover new lineages of life (NeLLi) - Aarhus_00045 metaG | ecosystem: Environmental > Aquatic > Marine > Oceanic > Sediment | place...
CATCCTCAGTACCCCAAACTCTATTATATGTACTACCTTGATCATCAACATCTATAGGTGTCATGATACCAGCAGAAGTTACAGAATAACTTCTAAGACCAGACCCTTCTGCCGCACCATAAAGAAAAGTTCCGTCACCCCAAACTCCAGAAATAGTTCCACCAGCTTGAGTATCAGTATCTACAAGTGTTATATCACCCATAGTAGAACAGAATGATGATGATGAAGAAACCGATGATGAAGAATTTGAAGAAGAAGAACTTGAGTAAGAAGAACTTGAGTAAGAAGAACTTGATGATAGCGAACTAGACGAAGATGAATTTGACGAAAATGATACCGATGAAGAAGATAAAGATATACACCAGCTAATTATCATTATCTCATTATTTGTATCATTTATATTACAAGGCCAAGTTTTAAATTCTCTGCCTATGTAGTCATTACATGATGCCATATATTACTTCCCTAAAAAAATTCTTATCTTGTATATTTATCTAAAACTATCATGCCGAACTCAATGACGAAGAACTTGAACTCACAGAACTTGACGAAGTAGAGCTAGAACTTGAACTTTCAGAACTACTGCTTGACGAACTACTACTAGATACTGTTTCTCCAATTATACATTCCGCATTACTATTATTATCCCATATATACCAATATCTTACTGTTGAATTTTGACCAGATTTATCTCCATTTGTATGTACTATTTCCAATCCAACTTCACTAGGAAATCCTGCTATAGTTGGTGCAGGAAAATAATCCCCACCACCTTTATTAAAATGAAATGTATTACCACTTCTACTAATTCGTAGCCTATAATCTCCATCCATAAAAGGATCATTAACCCAAGTTCTTCCAATAGGTATTCCTGCACTAGGTGTATAGTCATAATATGGCTGAGTTCCATTGATTCCTGCCCCTCTTAATACAGCACCAGCTTCAAAATACCATAATGCCCCACTAGTTGCTAAATCAAAAAATCTAAAATATTGCCTATGACCATCCACATCATGTACTCCACCAGATGAATTAGAATAATCTACTTTCCATTGTATGCTAAAATCTCCAACGATTTTTCCAGTAAATTCAAATCTAGTCTTTCTATCAGTTGAAGCTAAGTTGAGAGCATTAACCCATGACTCCATTACATATTCACCACTAATTAAACCAAATTTTAGCCAGTCATTAGTATTGTTTATTGGTGGATGAGTAGTTTTCCATAATTGTCCTCCAGGTTGCGAATCCGTATAATAAGGAGTAGTAGGTGGTGGTGATGGAACAGCAGGATCAACAGGATAATGAGTATATGTTACCGATCCACCAGACGGTAAGAATGGCTCAAGTATCTGTAAACCACTTCCCAATACACAACTAAACGAACTACTAGAAATTGATATTGACGATGAACTTACAGAGGATGAAGAAGAAGATGAACTTACAGAGGATGAAGAAGAATAGGATGAAAAACTTGATGAAGAAGAAGATTCCGATGAAGAGCTTACCGATGACGAAGAAGAAGAATGTAACCAAAGATTAACTAATGGCCCAACTCCACTTGGATAACCAACAAGACCACCAGAAGGAGTATCTTCAAAGTCATGAAATACAGTCCATGTATCATCTGGACATCCACACTCTTTATGTAAATAACTTAAATACGGTGAAGCACCAGCTATTGTAGCCCATCCCTTTACAGGTTGAGCAAACCTAACCGTCAATGAATCATCTGGTTCTATAATTACATTTTTAGGTTCTATTCTTTTCGCAACTACATCATCTTTACCAAACTCACAATCCAATAAAGATTCCCATGCTTGAAATACTACATACCTACCAAGACCATGATTTATGTTCCATTCTTTATTCGCATAAGCTTGTGTGTATAAGTAAGTAGCAACACCAGCCGATGGAGTAGGCCCACTCGCTGAAAGATATTGACTACCTGTAAAAAATGTATCAAAAGCTCCGTTTGAATCCAATGGATATAAGGGTATAGAAGTAACCCCTTTCGCTTCACTTGCCGAAGGAGAAATTAACTCATGATAAATTACATGCTTATTAATAGGTCTTACATATTCCCAATTTCTTATTAACTCGTCTGCTAAGAATTCATTGATAATAAAACTCTGACCTTGAAATAAGTCATTAAACGGCTGTACGTCTATCAATGGCTCCGTATTAAGATCCACTTCTACTATATAATGAGGAGTTAAAACTGGATATCCAGTAGGCCCAAGGGATTCAACAAATCGTGAAAAATCTACATGCTGTGGATATACTATTCCATAAAAATGTCCATCCAATCCATTAGTAATTGAATTAGTTGCATGAAGTACTGTATATGATGGACAACTTTGAAGCGTATGGCTAATAACTTCTTTTAAATTAGTCTCATCTCTTCTACCATCATAAATATAAACCTCTAACATAGATCCAGCGGAGGTACATGTTCTATCAATACCTACCTTATATCTTTTCGAAGCTTCATAGTCTGTTACTGATCCTATAGTAGAATATACTATATTGTTAACTTGCTCATATACTGCAAACCGTCTTTGAATACCTACCTTCTCTATCGCTACAGCAATCCAATCACTATATGTTGTTCCAAATCCAGTTGCATCATTACTCAATCCGTAGAACATAAAACTACAATTTTCAGTAGTTTGATTAGCCATTACTATTTCAGCGCAATGTTGAAAATCTCCAATAAAAGTTTGATCTGGTAAAGTTAATGTTCTAGTTCCAGTATCAACCGTATCATATGCAGAAATTCCTACCGTATCGGTTCTTATATAAGAAACGAATGAGTTCAATTCTCTTGCTTCATAACAAGGAAATTCTTCTGCTATACCACAATCCCATGAATCAAAACAATCTGGTTTTGATTCAGCATGAACTGGATATAAATCTGGATCAAATTGAGAATACCATAATTCTCCTGCTCCACCAGAAGGCTGTTGACCGTAAAATTCTAACCAATTGAAGTCATTGATAGGTTTAAGATCTGGCCCATAATAACTTCTTACTCCTTTAGGAATCCCAGGATGAAATCCTGCAAATCTATCATAACTAGCTATTCCACCGTCACACCATTCATCCCACCGCTCATAGACGTTCATGACGTTCTTTGAATTAGAAAGGAATAAGAGCCATATTATATATAGAGCATCATATGTACCAATGCGCTTGAGGAAGTAAATTAAATTTTCTACCCATTCTCTTAAATTTAATTCAGCTAGTTCTTCATTGATTTCTATTCCATATATTTGAGCAATATACCCTAACCAGCGAAGCTGTATTTCTCTAGCGTCCATCAATGACCATGCAGTTTTCAGCATTGTATATGGCTCATGATGAACTTGATCGAAGTAAACTTTTAACCACTCTACTAGGTTAGTTGTTTGATTATGATATGGTAGGGCTTTTACTGTATAGTCTTTAAGACCTTCAAATTCTATGGAGAAAGTAGTTTTCGATTGACCTACAGGCCAGATTTTTCCGAAGAAAGCAAATGTTTTTTCTTGATTAACATAATTTCTAAATTCTATATTTTCAGATCTTGAAAGCCACTCATGAAAGAAGCTATCTTTACGGAAGTACATTTCATTGCTTATTCCAATGGCACTTAAAGATTCGGTTTCCGTATCAGTACGATACTTCTTCCAATCCTCATATACTCCCTGATACTCCATCTTGAAACGATTACCGTCTATTTCTTGTATAAGAAACTTTTTACCTACAAATCCATAAGTAGAGTCTTTCTCATAGAGAACTGTAAACACTCCACCATCAGCCCATATGCTTTGTCGTGGGCCAGCAAGAAATGATCTTTGTGTACCTGTAGTCCTATTGACTAATATATCAAAATATCTTTCTAGTAGCTGATAGTTGGAATCTGAAAATTTACCCATTTAAACTCGCTTAGTTGATCTTCTCCATCAACTCATCCATTTTTTGTTTGATTCTTTTCCTTTCTTCTTCAAGTTCAAGGTAGTCTTGTCTTAACCCCTGATTATTAGGATCTCTTCTTAACTGTCTTTTGATCTCCATTTTTTCTTGAACTAATTTGTCATGTTGGAATTGATAGAAATTGTAATTATTTTTAAGTTGCTGAGTTTGTATTGCTTTATTCTGAATTTGTAATGCTCCTGCTACTTCCACTTCGAATAATTCTATCTTTTTATTAATATTCATTTCAGTAACTACTTCTACTTTGTCTACTCTATTATTAGTAGCAAAGGTATTACCAACAACCCATACAGCCGCAACTATAGTAATTAAACCCGTTGCTATACCAATCCAAGTTTTTAAATTATTAGTAAACATAATTAATACTCCTGTACCATTCTTACCGCATCATTAGCTAGAACTGGAAATTGATTCAAGCCAATAACTATAGGTCTAAGCATATTATCTCTATCTGTCCAAGGAGGAGTGACCCATCTTGGATAAAGAAGAGAATTGTTACCATAAATAAATTTGTTGCTATTTATGTCACGTATATCTATATTCCTTATACCTCTGATATTCGAAAACTCATCATCTGGAGACACTTGAGTAGTGTCCATCAAATATTCTACTATATCCTTGAAATCCACCTCACTATTGAATAGCTGATTTTCAGGTCTAAAGTAGTAAATCAATTTATTATAGACATCCTGTGATACATCCGTAAAATTAAATATCCTCTTAATCCTTATTCCAATTTCAAAAGTAAAATAAACCAAATCTGGAACCACAAATATCTCATAAGCAGATATCATTTTTCTTGGAGATAAGTAGTTAAGTAATTCATCTTCCCAATCCTCATTATAACTAATAGGCACAAGAGTTGAAGCCGATAAACCCCAATCAGTCCAAAACATTCCAGCAGAAGTAACTATAGTATTGTTTCCCCACACTTGAGGAATTACACTAAGAAATACTAAGTTGTATAATGCTGGATCTCCAGCGGAAGGAGATAAATCTTGTTCTCCCCAAGCTTGCGCTCTTATGACATCAGAGCGTGAGGAAAGGTAGGAATTGTAGTCATTCGGGGTAACATCTCTAAATTGCGCTCTTAAAGCAGAAGCAGAGTTAAACTTAATCTCCGTAATCGTTTCAGGATCAGCCGCACCGATACTTGCCGCTGAAAGAGAAATTGAAATGACTTCATTATTTACAAAACTGGCTGGAGAACCATCAAACGGAATCAACTGGATAAACTCATCATCTAAGATACTCCATGTTGCATCGTCCTCTGAACCATCTGCTCCAATAGATCCATCTTTTCCTAAAGTATTAAGAACTCTAACATCTATTTTATCATTTAATGCTGGAACATTTCTTGAAGAATTAAATACTACTTTACTTCTCCGATATCTATCATAAATAAACATATAGACATTATCAGATACTTGAGGTATAAGATCCAAATAAAAATCTGAAATTCTTGTCCATTCTGTACTTTGCGTTCCAGTAGAAGGACTGATTAATACTCTTATTGTTGGATAAACATCTGTTAAATCATCATCATAAGCATAGTCTACAGGTAGGATCAATTCATTATCAATTAAATCATAACCAGAATAGTTTTCCAGATCAACAACTTCTCCTTGCCTTAACGGTAAATCTAAAGTAGCATTTGGGCCAGAAGCAGTTATTTGAACAGAAGCAGTAGTAGCATAGATAATAGAATTACCATCAACACTATTTAAACGTCCTGAATTCACTTCCTTCCAAGGAATAACTCTTAAAATATCTCCAGTTTGAAGAGGAACTCCAATGTCACTTCCAGATACAGTTACAGTTACAGTAGCTCTAGCCGCTCTGACTCCTTTTGGTTCATATCCAACTTGTCTAGCCAATCTGTTTGCCGCTTCGTAAATATCGGCTGTTTCTAAGAAGACATTTTTAGCAATCTTATTTGTGAAATATGTAGTCAATTCTCCAATGTAAGACATAAGCTCCATAAGGATTGTAATGTTAGCACCTTCAAAATCATAATCCCTATAGATATCACTCTGCTTTAACTCTTCTTTGAATTTTCCTACTAATGTTAGAAAGTCAATTTCTAGGTAACTTGGTGTGAAATCTGTCATTTTATTTTACTCCTAAACTTGCTTTTGCATCTTCTATTGCCAATTCAGCACTCAATTGAGATCGTCCTACATTCCCTATACCCTTCATCTCTACTCTGTAATGACGTTTCTCTTTATCGAAATAAAGCATAGCATTATATTTTCCTATCTTTACTGCTTTTCCTTCATCATAAAATTGATGATTTAATTTAAACCAATTACTGAATCTCATTTTTATCTCCTTTATCTAGTCAAGATAAAATCAATAGTTTCTGTATTTTCATTTTCCCCAATAAGAAAATCAACTCTACAACGATAATAATTGCTATCTGGTCTAGGCTCTATATCAAAAGCAGTTACAGTTATTCTTGTTTCCCATAATCTAATCGAATCCAATAAATTTTCTGCTATAAGTCTAGCAGTAATTTCATCAATAGGTTCAAATAGAAGACCCCATATATTAGTAGCAAAAGTAGGTAACATCCTTCTTTCGCCTTGTATTGTTAGAATTATATTACGTATACTATTATATATAGCGGATACATCATTATCCCTTTGTATGTCTCCGTTTTCTTGCCTACTATAATTTTCGTCTAAATCACTCCAAAAAAATGTTTGGTCAACCATTATCTCCTCTTTGGATCAATAACTATATCGTCTGTCTGTTTTTTTATATAAGGTCTAGATCTATTTATCTTTTTTTTACTGCCATTTTCAACAATTAGGATAGATTCTGTATTTCTTCTAGACATTATCCTTTCTTTATACCTTTTGTAATAATCAGCATTATATCTTTTTACCTTATCTCTATTATTTTCCTTCCACTTCTTATCTCGTTTTCGCTTAAAAATTTTATAGCGGAGAGTTTGTCTATCTTGTTTATTTCTAAGGGTTTGACAGTCTTTACATTCTACTTGCTTGCCGTTAGTCCTACTTTTATTATTGTAGTACTTTCCTATTTTCCTATTCCTTTCACAAGTAGGACATATCTTTTTCATATTCTCTCAAATTTCGTACTTTTATAATCTTTATGTTTTCTATCAGTAATATTAAAGTAATATCCCATATTATCCTTACCTATGAAGTCAAGATACTTAGGATCTACCTTGAGCCGTTTAGCTATCTTCTGCTTGGCTTGCTCCATTCGTTTATCTTCTATAAGATATCGCTTTAGTTTCATACTTCCTCAATCAATGCTAAAATCTCTTTTGTAGTCATCCATTTAGCTTTACCACTTGGAGTCATTACTATATAAGAAGTGATTTTTTTCTTTAAATCAGTCTTAGCTGTGCCTAGTTTAAATCCCAACTTTGCTAAAGCCATTGATGTTTTTTTAATTGTACCCTCATCTAAATATTTTTCTACTAGATCCATAATTGCTCCTTAAATTATCGTCTTTAATACCTTCTTTCCACCTTTAGCAAGTTGAGCGTAATCCGCTACTCTTCTAGGATTGAATCCACATGCATTAGGACAAGTCTTACAATGAGAAGTAGCACAACATATTTTAGAAAGTACTTTATTCCAATTTGCTTTTGGATGTACTTTTTTCATTCCCTCTATTGCCGATTTCCAACCTTGACTTCCAGGACTCATATTCTGATATAATTCTTTATTAGACATTCTACTAGATTTTGCAGAACCAAAATGAAGTAATGTAATAACATCAACGGCAGGATCTTTAGAATAATTAATAGCTTCTTGTGGATTTCTGGCTACTACTCTTATGTTGACGTTGCCTGGATATGATCGTTTTAAATTTTTAGCAATAGCTAGCTTGAATCCCATTTGCTCATCTACGGACATGTTTATATTAAATACTGGTTTACCTTTTAATGGCCCCTCTGTAAACACACGTCCTCCGTACTTCTTCACGAACTTCTCTTGCTTAGTAATAGCTTTAAGTTGAAGTCCTACCAATTGAGCATCATCAATTATTCTTTCTATTTCCTTATCAGTAGATTGATCTTCTATATAATCACCAGAAGAGAAAAATCTAAGTCCTCCCATTTTATTAAGATCTGCTACTTGTTTTAATCCCTTTGTAGTTAATTGAAAATTTCCATCTTTATCTTGTTTAAATGTTCCGTCTTTTTCTTTATTGAGCCATTTCTTGAATGTATCCTGATACCTAAGACCTCTCTTCTCTGCTTTTGCTAGAAAATACTTCGGATGTTTTTTAGCTATTTCTCTTGCTGACTCCACATAACAATAAGCACATGTAGGATTATTAGCATCTGTAACCTTCAAGGAGTCTGCTCTAGTTTGTAAAGATTTAATCCTTGAGTCTTCTGCTCCTGATACAATTGCTTCTTCTAAATCCTTATGAGCCTGTGACCAGTCCTGCATCATTTCTAAAAGCTTTTCTCTTTTAGGACATACTGTAGATATATCTACAGAAGCTTTTGTTTTTGTGTTTCCACCAATTGCACTCCATTGTTTAACACAATCTTCAAGTTCCTTTTGACTATTATACTGCTTTGCTCTTATCTTAAATAAATATTCTAAATAAGCTTCCTCTGGAAACCAGCCCTTGCCAAACTTATCTTTAGTCCATTCGAATAACTTACTTGTAAATCCATCTTTACTTTTTCCAAGGCTAGCTTCAAAATCAACAATACTAGTAAATCTTTTCATTACATCATTTAATTTTGCTTCTCCTTCCTTCTGCTCTGCTTTCCAATCCTTATACATTTTTATTACATCATTGGCGAATTTCTGTTTTTCCTTATAGCTTTGAAGAGCATCAGAATATATCTCTTTTGGTTTTCTACCAAATGAAGCTTGTCTTCCCCATCCTTTACCTGTTACATTAGGAGACTCCAGACCATGAAGAACATACTTTCCTATAAATGATTTCTTTTCTAAATCTGTTAAAGCATGGAATGACTTCTTTGATTTTTTAGTAATATCTTTAAAAGCCTTTTCTACTTCTGTATCCCATTCTCCTTTAGGTTGACTATCCTTAGAAGCCTGAAATTCAGCGGATTTGAGCTTTCTATCGGCTTTCTCTTCTCTGGTTATTTCATTAATTAAATTAAAATGACTAACTTCATCTTCTGATAAAGCTCCATCTACTGGATAATAAATATCCTCAAACAATGGATGTTCTAAAAATAACCAAGTATTTTGACCCAATACAATAGCTTCATCTATACGTTCCTGATAGTCATATTCTGTCATAAAGTCTTTAAATCTCATGCTAATCCCCTTATGTAGTCATCTATTAATTTTTGATCTGTTATATCATTATCCATAATCCAATTTGCTGTCTTACGGATAACATCACCAAGCTTTGGCCCTGCTTTCATTCCAGTAATAGCCATAACATGATTACCATCGACTAATTTTATTCTCTTCTTTACTTCTTGTGTACTGCCATACTTCTCTTTAATTTTAATAGCCTTATCAAGTATCTTGTCAAATTCTCCAGCATGTCTAAATACATCTCCTCTGGAAAATTCATCTGCTCTACCTACAGCTACAAGCACATCCCAATTATCATCATTGACTAGTTTAGCAACTTTAGACGGACGCATATCAAGGATCTTATGAAACTTCATATGATTCCCAACCGCAAAAATTATAGCATCCCTTTCCTTATTACTCAGTCTCAATCTATCAGCAAGAGAATTGACTAGCTTCATACTTTTTTCTGCGTGTCTATAGTACGTAGGATATCCCTCACCTTTTTTCGGTGCATAGGTGACTCCTTTTCCGATGTCGTGCAAAAGTATAGCAAGATTTTTAATCGGATCTTTAGTATTGCTCTTTTTAAGTGCGGCCATAACATGACTATATACCGTTCCCCCTTCTCCTCTTGTCTCTGGATGGAATTGAAGATTTTCCCTATACCATTTCAGATTCATTACTTCTGGAAGGACGTGTTTTAATATTTTTAAATCATCTAAAATTTTAATGTAATTCGCAAATTTATCTCCACTCTGAGCCGCTGATTTTAGTAGCTCATCCTTTATTCTTTCTGGAGCAAGATTTACAATATTAGGAGACAATTTCTTTGCCGCTTTCTTTGTAGATGGTTCTATATCAAAATCCAACTTGGAGGAGAACCTAGCCAATCTCATCATTCTCAAATAGTCTTCTCCGAATCGCTTATATGGATCTCCTACAGTTTTCAAAACTTTATTTTTAATATCCTTCTTACCGTCAAAATGATCTATGATCTCACCTTTAGAATTTAGACCCATTGCATTTATAGTGAAATCCCTTCTTCCTGCATCATCTTCAAAACTTCCAGTAACCTCTACAGAAGATGGTCTTCTACCATCAAAGTACTTCCCATCTGTTCTAAATTGAGCCACCTCAAAATTAGATCCACCTTCTTTGACTACAACTATCCCAAAGTCTTTTGACTTACCAATATCAAAAGTCTTAAAGAGTTTCGAAAGCTCCTCCATTGGCATGTTAGTAGCAATATCTACATCATGAGGTTTCAGGTTCCCTAAGATAATATCTCTCACAGACCCACCAACAATATAGGCTTTGTATTTCCGCTTCTCTATCTTGTACAAGATAGAAACGGCAGATTTAAGCTCTTTATTTCTACGTATGTAACTTTGCCAATCTTTCAACTGTTCTCTTGCTTCATTTATATAATTTTCAAATTTCATTTTTTCTCTTTTTTAGCTCTCTTCTCAAGAAACATTACAAAATATTTAATGAATTTTCTCCAAGTCTTAGGATATTTTTTATACATATATATATAGTACTTCGAAAAAGCTTCTGATTGTATTTCAGGTAATTTTTCTTTTGATTTTAAAGAATCTAATACCTCTATAGCAGAAATATCATATCTTCTTAATTCAGAATCGGCTTCTTGAGCATGTGCCATTATTTCTAAGGTATCTTGTAAATAAGCATCCATCGAACTAGATTTTTTCTCTGCTTGAGTTTGCCTGTAAGCTATAGAACCAAGAATATCAAAAACTTCACCATAATCTTTTTTCTTCACTTTAACTAGTTTTCTATATTGCTCTATATGAACCAATTCATGATCAACAACATTCAAAATATCACTTAACCATACTTCAAACATATTATCATCTTCGTGCCAATACTCCAATGCTAATGTAATATTATACATTACCTCAAGTTTATGTTTAGGATAATCAGCACCAGCTTGACCATTTATTAGTGTGCCAACATTAACAAGAATAAATTCAACTTCAAGATCCTTAATTTTTTTTGTAATTTGACTAGCTACTGATTTCATAGCATGAAAAATCATATGCTCATATTGCCCTTCTGGATCACGTTTAAGTACCTTTTTTCTTTCTTTAGTAATAAGATCCTTAAAAAGTTTTACTTCTTTTTTATTGGATTGTATAATGGCTTCTTTTAAATATTGTTTTAGTCTCATTTATTCTCCTAAATCTTTGGAACTACGTTTTTCTCCCAAAATGATTTCTTGCCAATCCTTGAATAGTCTATATCTGGTAAACTCATCCATGCAAGGGAACGCTTCTTTGATTTTTCTACGTCAAATCCCTTGTAGTTATCCTTTACCCACAACCACTTATGATGATATATCCAAGGATCTCCAGAAGGTTTCATAAGCCTTTTAGACCCATCCTGTTTGACTAGTAATTGATCTCCTACCATTGGCTCATCAGCTTTATCGAAATCTGGTGAATTAATAAAAGTTACTGCTCCAGTCTTAGGCACATACTTGACTATATTATATTTAAATCCATCTAATAATTTTTTGGCATTAGATAGAACATCCTCTGGTACGGCTTCTTCCTCATACTTACGATGGACGTATATACCTCCACCTATTGACTTTCCTACATTGCCTTTCCATCGTCTAGGAAGTTTAGCTTCTGTTAAATAATCCTTAAACCTCACCCCTTCTCCCCTCTACTAAATACTTATCTAATAAACCCATCCTTCCTCCTTAATAAAATCTTTCTGGATTAACTTCTCCAAGCTTAAAAAGACTCTTCAACATATTAAATTTAGAAGCTCCTAAGATATCCGTAGCTTGAACAAAATAACTATCTAAATTCTTTGTTAATCTAACATCAAGTCCATCTGTTATCTGGTCAAAACTAAATTCTCCTGTATCAGTAATTGGCAGGAGATCTATAACATCATCAATTTGATCAACAATCTCTTGTATCTTATCAATATATTTTAAAGCATCAGCCGAACTAGTTATACAGTTCACACTAAAATCAAGTGACTCCAATAACGGAGTCAAAGCATATCTATCAAATTCAGCTTTAACATTTGAAAGTCCTTGACATACACCTCTTTCAGCTACTTGTAAAAAATGATTAGCATTATCTCCAATATCTTGAGCTAAGTTTTTTAATTTTCTATTTACTTCTCCAGCGGCAGTATTAATACAATCATTTATATATCCTTCTACAAATGGAACTTGATCTTCATCACATCCAAGATTATTTGTAGTTACATCATCTTTCACAGCTAATTCCATTGCAACGGGATTAGTTAAATCGTTTAAATCGAAACTAAATGCTTCATCAACCCATGCGGCAGATTTAGCATATAACTCATCTCCATATCTTTCAAAAGCAGTTACATCGTCTAATAACCCTCTTATTGCTGAATCCTCACATGCCTTGACTCCGTATGAAAAACTGGAGCTTGAACTTGAAGAAGTACTAGAGCTTGATTCACTAGACGAAGAAGAAGAGCTTGAAGATGACGATGATAAGCTTGAAGATGAACTTGAAGCGTATGAAGCATATGGTGGATATGGATAATATGGTGACATTTTATCTCCTATGGTATCGGTAACTCAGGTGGTCTAACATATACTGGTATACAATAAACGGGAACAGGAAATTGTAATTGAAAATGACTCCTTACCCATTCATCTATTGTTGACATAGTAATATTAGACAGACCTGAATACATATTTTTAAGTCCTTGTGTAAAATCATAACTAGGTATATTAGTTCTTGGCATCAATGGTACTGGCATTGATAACTGGAAACCAAAACCTGGAATCGTTATCCTAGTCAAATCATATAGTGTCGGATTCGGTGGAAGTAAACTATATATTTGATCCAAAGTCGGATATGTCGGTGGTGGCCCCATTGTACTTATATCAGCAATACGAGCAATCAGATTTACCAAAGTCTGAATTACTTGTGTAACTGTTTGAAAATTACTAGTTATAGCAGTTTGAGTAGTAGCCACAGCATCCCACGTTGGAGTGTTCATCATTGGATAAGTAGGCGTTGGCATTAAAGGAACTAAACTTTTATAATACTGTACATCATCCCTTAAATTCTGTGCCGCAACCGCTACCATCTCATCAAACTCACCTTCAACAATACTAATTAAATTATATCCAGGAAAACCTGGAATATCAGGTAAAATACTACTTGGATCAATTCCTAAATACTTAGTAGCAACCTCTGTAAATGAAGCAAGAACTCCAGTCAATTGTCCATTAATAAACTCCGAAATAGTTTGCTCTAATTGCATATCAGGAGCATTTGTATCAGGCCAAACTGGATCTGAAAGAGTAAATTGCGGTGGTAAAATTACTTTTCCAGGAACTTCATAAAACGGCTCAAATAACTCATGCATATCAGCATATGTAGGAAACCCAGTTGGAGAACATATTGTTTCTGTTATATCTGTCATGGATTAATACTCACAAAACCATTAAGAGTTATATACGGAGCAGTTATAGTAACTTCCACACTACTATTTATAGCAATTGGTTGTATAGCGGTCATATCAATACGCCTAGTTACAAGAAAATCTAAATTACCACCAATGACTTTTCTGACATCTCCACGTAAATCTAATTCTTGATCACCTTCTACTCTTCTAAACTCATCTCCATTAATTTCAGTTGATTTATTTCCTTTAACTTTTACTCTTTCATCATTATCAACCGTTTCGTTATTATCTCCCTTGATATGAGAATTTCTATCCCCTATGACAATTTCATATTTATCCGATTGATTGCGAATGACTAGTACTCCGTTATTATCACATTCAATATACGTGTTACTTGGATGGTATACATGAAATCTCTTAGAACCTTTAGTTGAATCAAGTTCTACTGTTATACCACCATGAGTAGTAAAGACAAAGTTTTCGGGGTATTTCGCATTATACGCTGGTTCTGGTTCGCTCCAATTTCCTCCGTATGCTGTCGGTACTGCTTTATCTCTATAACTCTTCTTAGTATCAACTAATGTCTGTCCATCCTCACCTCTAGCTAACCTATGTACATCTGGCTCTCCTATTCTGGTAGGATATTTTCCATCAGGATCTCTGAAACCATCCTTCTTTGAAACGGATTCTTCTTTATTTACCAATGACTTCTTTAATGACTTCTTACTTTCTGGAATTCCAGGCATTGAAGCAAAATATCTAGGCTGTAATAAATTTCCATTCTCAAAGAAAATCATTACATGAGATCCCTGTAATGGAACTCCCCACATTCCAAAACCGCTTATAGATCCCTCTATAATAGGCAAACAAGGCTCTGCCCAAGGCAACTCATCTATAGGAATTCCTTCTGTATCAGTCTTATTTTTCTGCTCTGTATGAAGACCAAATATCCTAATCCTAACACGTCCAGCTTTTTTTGGATCATTATTATCTTCTACTACTCCCCTATAGAATCCATTAAGTTTATTTGACTCTGGAAGTAAATCACTAAGAGAATTTTTTTGCATCTATTATTTCCTTATAATTATATTCGATACTGCTTTCTCAGTATACAAGTTAGTAACTTTAGAATCATAAAGTATACTACTGTTAATATTTTGATATGCATTTTTTATACATACTAATCTTTGCTTATATGGATAATGTCCACCTCCCATAAAATTATGAGTAACAGACTTTATCATATACTTACCCTTTAAAGCATCATTCATTTTTTTATCAGTACCAAAACCACCAGGCCACTCAATCTCTATATGCTGTCCTGCATGTCTAGTCTCATCTCCTTCTACAATAAGATTCAAAATAAATTGTAAGTTATAGCGTTTAGTCCAATCATTAAAAGCTACATTCGATAATGAATCAATATCACTTTCTCCTACAAAAGTATTTGCAGATCCAAGATCATCCATTTGACCATATAAAGTTTTCCTACCTAACATTACATTATTATCAGAACCATCTGAATACTTGTATCCCATTTGCAAAAGCTTTTTAGTATTGAAGTCAAACCCTCTCCAATTTCCCCCTCTCAATACTTGATTACCAGTTCTATCTAAACCACTAAACCACCATTCAATTATTTTATTTTTATCTGATACAACATCACTCTGAAACCTATAAGGTTTTTTATCTAAAGTTTTATCAAAATCAGCCAATAAGTAATTCAAAGATACCGCATTAGTAGTTAACCCATTTACAGTATTATTAAATATTAAATAGCCGCTGGTTCCACTCTGTTTCCCTTTAGCTCTTCTAGCTAACCAATTCAAAGAATTTTTAGGAGTCCAATAAGGAATAATAAAATCTGTTGAATTACTTGAGTCTTCTACTTTTAAATTAAATCCACCAAGTTTAACAAAAGTCATGTTATTAAGAATGTCTTTCATTATTTGAGAATACTTCTCATCCTTCCAACTTTTACTATATCTTTTCAAAGAAGTAGGAATATAAAATGGATCTACTAACTCCAACTCAAATAAATTCTCACTTGTTTCTCTAATACCTGGCCCTGCTTGACTTATCTTAGTAACCTTCCAAATATCAAAAACCATGTTTCTATCAGATTCCCCTTCACCATAAATCAAAGCTATTCTTTCTTGTCCAGTAAATGGGCCAGTTTCCAGAAAATTATATCTATCGTTAAAAATAAGTTTTCCTGCTATAGAAAATTTAAATATATCTTCTACAAAAAATATTTTATAGACATCTTCATTCGCAATTATAGCATTTCCAGATTCAGCTATAATCATAACTGTTATGACACCCTTTTTAAGTTCTACTTGACGTAGCTTTTGATAATCTGTTTGTCCTGCCATTATGTTTTCTGCTCCGCTATACGCTCAAGATCTTTAACTAGTGTATAAACAAAATCTGCTCTTAAAACTTTAATTATTTGTCCATCTTCTAGATCTTCAAATGGATTTAAGGTATTATTCAAAATAGGAAGTATCCACCAGACATAGGGATTCTCATATAAATTATAAGAAATGTTTTCCCAAAATTCTCCATTACTTACTTGATAAGTATTGTATAAGGCAGTTTCAGTAAACACATCATCATTTAAGATATAGCTTCTAAAGATATTCATAAATTTAGTTTCTCTATCTTCATCCAATAGAATATTGAACAATCTCATTAAGCTATAGTTGTTTATCTCTTGTCCAGTAAGTTCAAAAAAATTTTCATCTGTGTATTCGGTGACGCTCATTAGATCTCCTCTATACTGCTTTTAATCCCCTCATCCATTTCTGGAGTAAGAATACCCTCTGCTTCTAATACTTCCCTTGCAAACTGTAAATTATGCTGTCTGGTACGCCTTGAGATGTCTGGTTTCGAACCATATCTAATAGCTTGGTGGTAGTTACCCATTCCTGTAAAGTAAGTCATTACACCGTCTTCTGACTCCACCATTTGGATTCCTTCTTTCTCATCTCTAATTAACATCTTCTCCATTTTTTTCTTATTCTTACCCTGCTCTTTATCTGACTTATCAAGGGATTTTGCATAGACTTTATCAATAGTCTCTACTTCCGTATACTTCGGTTTTTTCTGTAAATACTTATCCATTTTGTCACTTTCCATTTGACTTCCTCCTATAATATATAATTCTCCCCATCGAAACAATCCTACTAATTATTATTTATATTTTTTTAAGGGGGATTTTCGAAAAAAAGACAAGATATCTTATATAAGATACTGAAAAGGAAAAAAAAGAGCGGTAAAGAAACCACGACAAATTTCTCTACCGCTCAAGGGGGTTCATGTGTGCCACCCAAAGAAACACACATAACCAAAAACACTCAACCTCATCAGGTCGAGCTTACTACAAACCTAGTCAATTTTCGGGGATGAATTTGACTAGGGGCGAACCATCCCTTCCCCAAGGTCTGGTTCAAAGACCTAGCGGAGCTTGCGGCTAGGTCGGGCAATCATTTAAATCGAACTCATAGATACATGCTATGCCACGAATGATTAATCTTTAGTGGTAAAAATATCTTGTGGAGTTCCACTAGAGAAAAGATCTTGCTGTGATCCAGTATCAAAAATTTCTGACTCTGGAACATTAGTCAATTCATCTGGATCAATAACGAATTCCTCTATATCAAAAAAGTCACCATCCATAATATTTACTCCTTTTAAGGGTTATTTAATCTTCTATACTATACTTATCATAATGAAAATTAAATGTCAAGCATTATTTTTCATGTACTGTCTTTTGACTTTACGGCTCTTCCATGATTTGCGAGTACGTACATCTCCTCTTTGATAATCATCATTCGGATTAGGAAGTTTGAAAGGACTTCTTTTCCATCTCCCGTAACCTTCACTAGCAAACCATTGACGTTTTTCATTTATACTTTTCGGTTTTTTATACCAACACCCGAAATTACCTCTTTTATATCCCATTGCAGGAACAGGATCTATACGAAAACGAAAGAATATAAAGTTCCCTGAAAACCGAGTATGCCAAACTCTGGAAATAAGTTCTTCTCCGTAATGAAACATTTAATAACCTCCTAAGTTGAATTTAACTTAGTGGTTATCAATATCAAAATCATGCATTTTGATCTCCTTTATTCTATGGGGTTGCTTTGCATCCCAAAGGTCGAATATCGTCTTTTTTGATTATATTACCATCTTACCACACTATAATATGGTTGTCAAGTATTATTTATAATTGGTTTAATAAAATCCTCATAAACACGTTTATACTTGACAACGTAATCTTGCTGTGATCCAGCCGATACGTCCTTCTCCGTACTTTTGGCAACAAAGCTAGCTTCTGGTACAGGTACTCCTAGATAGCCCATTTTAAAGGCTTTCAGGAGGAACGCATAATCCAATAGCCGCTTGTATTTATCGTCTGTTACCAAACCCACTTTTTCAATCACTTCGGATCTAAACAATGAATTCGAACTTATGTAATTAGCCTGTAATAGCCTGTTTATATCAAATGGATCGGCATTGAATTTATGGTTTATATGTCCTTTGAATTCAAAAGTCGCATATGCATATCCCACCTTTTCAGCCCAATCAAATTTCTTGAGCATAGCTACCATCTTGTCTAACATTCCCCTACCCATATTTATATCTCTATCTATCATAATATAATATGGTGGAAGATCCTTAAAACTCTTATACCACTTGATAGCTTCTAAAGCATTGGAAGGAATATTTTTATCTCCGTAACTTTTAACCCATGTGTACCTTGTGTTATTTCTCTTCATTGAAACTTTCGTTTCTCTGCTTACCTCATGATCAGGAAGCA
>Ga0114922_10002166_pt1 | contig 18517 bp, 15 predicted proteins | sample AartaG_FD_100975 | JGI IMG/M metagenome (GOLD analysis project Ga0114922, IMG submission 100975) | Deep subsurface microbial communities from Aarhus Bay to uncover new lineages of life (NeLLi) - Aarhus_00045 metaG | ecosystem: Environmental > Aquatic > Marine > Oceanic > Sediment | place...
ATAACGCAGAGCTGTGCAAGCCGCGACGAGAGGGCGGCAACCTTGACCTTGCTCTCATAGAAGGAGGTACAGAGGAAATGGTCCGAGTAACTGCTCAGTGGAGATTTCATGTAATTCGATATGCCAACGGTCAGCGCCCCGTTCTCCCGTGCAATCTGCAGGGCATTGACCGTGATTTTTGAACGTCCCGAATGGGAGATGCCCACGGCAGCATCTCCCCGATGCAGTCTCTTAGCCGAGATGAGAATGTAGAGGGGATCGGTGTATATCTCCGACTGTACATCGATGAGACTGAACCGGAGTGCCGCGTCCCTGGCCACATTGGCCGAACCGCCGATACCGAAGAACACGATTCGCTTTGCAATACTGAGCTTTCGAGCCACAGCGATGAAATCATCCATGTCCAGTATATGCAGGGTATCCTCGAGGCTGTGAATATTGCCCCTGAACACCTTGGCGACGATCTCCCTTTCCGAATCTTCAGGTGATATGGCGCCGTATATCTCCGGTGCAACGGATGTCGCATCCTGTGCAAGCTCGACCTTGAACTCCTTGAAATTCCTGAACCCGATGGTACGGACAAACCTGCTCACCGAGGCCACGCTCACGTCGACCGCTTCAGCCATGTCGTACACGGAGAGGAAGAGTACCTCCTGGGGAGATTTCAGGATATGTTCCGCCACCTTCCGCTCCGCATTGGGCAGGCTCGGGAAGAGAGATCTGATTTTTGCGACAACAGCCATGTGTTATTTTGTTACAGATTATTTTTTATGAAGTGTAACTTAATTACAGCATTCGGTCAAGGTTTTTCATTGGACGGGACGCCCAATTCGTATACAATAACCGGTAACCTGTGCATTTGGAAAGCGGGGTGTATGGCTGAAAAGAAGGGCAGCGAATGGTTTGATACCTATGCACGGCGCAGAGGGGAACTGGTCTTTCATGACTGCAGTATCTGGCTTGGAGAGCCGGCCGATTTCCCCCTGGCGAAATCCTTCAGCTTCGAAGAGATGCAGGCTTACATGGGGTCCCACCATGTCGCGGGAGGGCTTATCTCACACTGGGCGGGTCTCACCCTCTCACCACAGAGGGGAAACGAAGCGCTGCTTTTGTTGGCCGAATCGGCTGCAGAAAACTGGCGCATGGTATTCACAGGCCTGCCCCTCTTCCCCTCCGATGCGGGTCCCCTGCCGGGTCAGGCAAAGCCGAACCATGCCCTTGCGGGGGTACGCCTCTTTCCGAAATCCCACGGCTATGTGCTGACACAATGGGTGGTGGGGTCGCTGCTGGACTGGTTGGAGAAACATGCCCTTCCGCTCTTTCTCTGGCACACGGAGATCGAGTGGACAGAACTGTACAGCCTGGCGAAGCAGCATCCGAAGCTCTCCATCATTGTCGAAACACAGCGGGAGAAGATACTGTACCATATGCGAACACTTTATCCCCTCATGCGCGACTGCGCCAATGTGTGTGTTGAAACTTCGAACCTGACCGGACAGGGCTATCTGGAGTATACGGTCCGGGAGTTCAGTGCCGAACGTGTGCTGTACGGGTCTTTCTTCCCCGTCAACGACCCTGCCGTTTCCATGGGCATGCTCCTCGACGCTGATATCGAACAGGGAGAAAGGGGCCTCATCTCCTCCGGCAACCTTCTCCGCATGCTGCACGGAGTACGCCCGTGAGACTCGTTGATGCACACATTCATCTTGACCCCCTTGGCAAGCTGTTCGCCACGGGCTACTCCCTCGATGCCTACCTGGAGCTCATGAAAAGACTGTCAATTGAATATGCGGTGTGCAGTGATCACCGGTCGCTGTTCGGGGGAGCATCGACAGGATTACAAGAGCTTTCCCGGGTATTCGAAGAATCCCATGGACATGTGTACTTCCTGGGAGTTTTCAACCCCCGCCACGCACGGGATGACCTGGATGCGCTTGAAAATGGTCGCACCCTGCCCGGATTCTGCGGGATCAAGATACACCCCTCCTTTCATGGCGTTCCGGCGGAGGACCCGGCCTATGAACCGATCTGGCGATTCGCTTTAGAGCACGCGCTTCCCCTGCTTACCCACAGCTGGAGTGTTTCCTCCCACAACCCGGCCCAGGCACTGTCAAAGCCCGAACGGTTTGAGCCTTACATCTCAAGATACCCCGCCGTACCTGTCATCCTCGCCCACGCCGGGGGACGGGGTGAGGGCAGGCATGAGATGATTCGCCTTGTCACACAGTACGACAACGTCTATACCGATTATGCGGGCGACATTTTCGATCTCGGGTTTCTCGAGTCATTGACCCAGGCCCTTCCTTCACGGAGGATTCTCTTCGGGTCAGACTATCCATGGCTCGACCCGCGTGCCAACCTGGGAAGGACGATGCTGGCTGATATACCGGCAGAGTTGAAGGAGCGTATACTGGGGCTGAATGCCATGGAACTTTTCGGATTGCATGATGATCAGAAGTAGACCATGCACACAAAACGCAGGATTACCGCGTGCAGGTATGCGGAAGAGGCACGAATTAGAGGGAAAGCCTCATCCTGAGTATATCGAGGCCTTCATAATTGCCGACCTGTACAAATGAACCCTTAATCCCCTCAGAGGAAAGCTTCAGGGCCTCTTCGGTGATGTAGAATTGACCTTCGTGCAGATATTTCTGACCCAGGTGGAAAATGGTATTGATGGATTTCGACACAATGGTACCCGTGTCACCCTTCCGCTTGTAGACCGTGTTGCCGATATGAAAGGCGATGCGGTATGAGAAGATCATGTCGAGCCCTGTTTCCTCGACACTGAAGATCTTCCTGGCGAGCATGAGCCGGAGACAGATGACCGGCGCCTCGGACTGCCGTCCATCATAGGGGAAGAGAATCAAACCGCCAATATCATTCCATATCCATATTTTTCCCGCCAGCTGGGTAATGGAGCGTTCGATATACCGTTTAAAGGAGTTCATGAGGGAGTTGAGCTGGTCTTCGCTGAGTGTGTTCTTAAAAGTTGACTGCCCGTCGAGCTCGATGTACATCATGCCGAATGTGTACTCATACCCTGATCGCACCGTACTCCAGTCATGTCCGCTCGGAATGACCTTTTGACCGTCAATGGTCGCTATCGTCGACTCCTCTACATCGGCTTCAAAGCTACGGAGCAATACCGCCCTGTTGAGCCGCTTGGCACTCATTCCCTCACCCAGCAGACTTCTGTTCAGATAATCGGAAGCGCCGTTGTGAAAGAGTGCTGCCACATCCTTGATCTTGCACTCAGTATCGATGATGCCGTACCTGTAGTCCGTGAGCCGTGCCAGATAGGTAAGGAGCTTGCCCCACTCGTCATCCGTAAACCCCGCGATATCAACGTAGAGAAAGGCGCCCCGGTCGAAGGTTTTTATCCTTTTCCTGAGTTCGGAACGGGAATAGCACTGCAGATCATGGGACCGGCTCCGCTTCACCGGTCCAAACTGTTTTTCCACACTACTCCTGTCTGTGAAGAGTACAATGTCCACCTATTCTTCCCATCTGAGTTCGTAACAGTAGTAGGGCAGCTCCGTACCATTGTTGACCTGCCTGAGTTGCTCGACCATGGTCTGATTGAGCATCTGATACACGGCGCTGCTCACTGAAACCGTATCAGGTTTTGTGCATTTGGATTCAAGATGCATGATCTTCTTTATGGTATCGCTCTTTATATCCTCGAAATTGTGCCTGAACTGGCAGAGCCCGCTGTGTACCGCAATGCGGACCCTCAGGGGGTTGTTCAACACGGAGTGGACAAGGTTGTAAATGTAGAGCTCGTGGAGTATCTCCATGGCGCTTATCACCGCATGTACATTCTTGTTTGAGAAGTAGAAGGCAACCAGTCCCCCGTCACCCTCCCAGTTCCAGATACGGCCATTTCGTTTGATGATCGATGTCTGCACGATTGTCCGCAAATCGGAGTATGTTTTCTGTATCACATCTTCGGGATTCTGCCGAACAAGGGTTGAGTTCCCAACGATATCGATGCGCAGGAAGGTAAAGATATACTCTTCGAATTCCCTGAGCACGCCCCAGTTCATGGTCTGCATCACCCTGGGGTCCTCGGAGAACATATTGGTGTCCTTATCGTAGATGACCCCTGTTTTTCGTATTTCACCGAGCATTTCACCCAGGTAGGGAACCCTGTACTTCCTTCCTCCCAGGCCGGTTTCACGTACCTTGATGAGCATGGCCACGAAATCGAACATCAGCTCACTTTCCTTCATGTCACGGACAATCTGACTGGCTGCATCCTTGTTTGGAATGGATATGTTTCGGGAGAATCCCATGCGTTCGTAGAGATCGTAGTTTCGAATGAATCGGCGTGCCAGGTGAATCATTGAACGTACGTCCATCGATTCGGCAAGTGCCCGGGTAGCCAGATGCAGGAGCCAGCCGCTCACGCGCATGGAAGAAGGGTCCTTTCTGATGAAGATCGCCGAGCCTAACGAACTTCAGATTACGAATCACTATTCGCCTATTATTTAGGTCGGAAATACATGGAGAAAAAATAAACAAAAGAGAAAATTATGTCAAGGAGGGAGGTTCCTTCAGCTCTGAAGCAGCTGCTCGTAACGGTCAGAAGCCTCAACCCAGGGAGTATGCTCACCGGGCTCATAATGGGCGATTTCAGTTGAACGATGCGCAATCTCCCTTCCCTCCTGCAGGGAACTGATCTCACCTGTCCCCTTGAGCTGCATGAGAAGATTACCCACGGCCGTGGTTTCCGTCGGGCCGGCAACAACGGGCAGATCCATGGCATCGGCGATCCACTGGCAGAGGAGACAGTTCTTGGTTCCTCCGCCTACGAGATGAATAAGCTCAATTTTCTTGCCTGCGAGCTCCATCATCTGCCTGAAATTCCTGCACACCTTCAGGGCGATGCTTTCAAAAACGCACCGTGCCGTTTCCCCCATGGTTCCTGGGACCTCCTGACCGTGGGCCTTTGCATAGTCTGCGATCACTCCCGGCATGTCTCCCTGTACCTGGCTGAATATGGGCTGGTCCATATCGAAGAAAACCCTGAAGGGAGGCGCCGTCTCGGCTGCGTCCACGATCTCTTCCCAGGAGACATCCCTTCCGAGGTCGCGAATCCATTTTTCCCTGCACTGCTGTATGATCCAGAGCCCGTTTATATTCTTGGCGAGGAAGCTCTTTCCCTCCGCATCACCTTCATTGCCAAAGCTCTGGTGAAAAGCACTCCGGCTGAGCACGGGCTCCTCGGTGGGCATACCGTTGACGCACCAGGTCCCCATGCTGAGCCACGCCCAGTTTTTCTCTGAGCGCAGAACAGGAATGCCCGCCTCTGCAGAGGCAGTATCATGTGTTGCGGGTACAATGACCGGAATGGCAGGTACCTCGAGCTCATCGCACACCGCCCTCTGCAGCGCACCGATTCTCGTACCCGGAAGGACAACCTCGGAAAAAAGTTCGCGTTTGAGCCCAAGTTTATTAAAAATACGATCCTCCCAGCGCTTCTCCTTCTGGTTGTACAGGACCATAGTTGCGGCATTGGCGTACTCGTTGGTCACCTCGCCGGTGAGGAAATAGTGAAATAGATCGGGCATCATCATGAAACGGTGCGCATGAATATATTCCGATGCATTGTCCTGCGCGAGCGCATAGAGATTGTAGACACCCATGATGGAGATGGTGAACATGCCGGTGTACCTGAAGAGGTCCTCTTCCGGAATGGCCTTGAAAACCTGCTCCGTAACGCTGTTGCGCCTCTCATCACGGTAGTGCACGGGGTTGGCGAGAAGCTTTCCGTTCCTGTCGATGAAACCGTGATCGCAACCCCAGGTATCCACACCGAGGGACGCGATCTCGCCATATCTCCCTACGGTCTTCTGCAGGCCTTTCTGCAGCTCCGCGTAGAGACCGAGCACGTCCCAGTAGAGTGTACCTGTCACCGAAACAGGATGATTGTCGAATCGATGCACCTCATCAAAACTGAATGTCCTGCCGTTGTAACTGGCTACCAGGGCCCTTCCGTTACTTGCCCCGAAATCGAATATAAGGTAGTGTCTCTTCTTCATATCCCTCACCTCATGGTAAACTAATGTGCTCCTTCCAGGAAGCCTGATGCCCGTAGACCGAGTGTCCGGAGCTCGGTTGTGCGGAGACCAGTTGGACCCTTACCCCTGTCATTTCCCTGTCCAATCGAGAAGTATGCCCAGGTATCCGGTCGAAGTCGGCTTGGCTGCATGCGTGGTGTCCGAATTTCCTGCTGACGAGGAGGGTTGGTCCGTTGTTTGCAGGAGAAGGGCGTAGGCGTCGGCCGCATCACCTGCACTGAACCTGTGCGTTACCAATTCCTCTACTCGAAGTATACCCTCCCGTATCAGGTTGAGCGTCACTTCGAGCCTGACCCGGTTGCGTGAATCGGGACAGTACAGGGTTATCTCCTTACGTCTTAGCCAGTTCCAGTCGATCATACTCTCTTCCGGCGGATAGAAGCCGTTGAGTATGAGTTGTCCATTTCTACCGAGCAGTTCAGCGGCCATGTGGACGGTCCTGCTGCTGCTCGCAGTCTCGAGAACAATTGGAACACCATCCGGGTAGCTGTCTTTCACGAACTCCACGAGTGTATTTCCTGAGTTGTCGAATACCTCGTCAGCGCTGAACCGTGTAGCCAGGTCGAGCCTGTCAGGGTCGAGCCCGGCAATGATCACATGGGCACCCCTGCTCCGGAGCACCTGCCCGGCAAACTGGCCCACCAACCCCTCACCTATGACGACCGCCACATCACCCGGCGTTACCTGCGGCTTGGTGGCACCATTATACCCCACCTGGGCCAGCAGAAGCGCTGACCCCTCAAGCGTGGAAACATCGCGGGGCAGCTTCACAACATCCTGCAATTTGTTGATGTGTATTCTCACATGACCGCCCCACCAGGACCCGCTGAAACTGTCCGGTTCCCTGCAGTTCCTGCTGAACACCCGGTCGCCCGGTCTGATACCCCTGACCCGGCTCCCCACCGCAGCCACCGTACCCGCAGCCTGATACCCGGGTACGTGGGGAAAGATGAGCTGCGGCATGCCGGGAATCATAAGCCTGTCAGTGAGGCACCAGCGCTCGGTACCGTTGCTTATACAGGAGTATTCGATTTGCACAGACAGCTCGTCGGACCCCATCTCGGGAAGGGGAACCTCTTCAACCCTTGCTTGTCTTGGTTCGGGGAACACAACAGCATCTGTACGGCTCACATCCATTTCTGCCGCCTCTTCGATATTTCGCCCATGATTATTCCGGGATGTACAGATAATCCCGATAGGGTATAGGTGAGATCTTCTTCAGTCCCAACCAGAAGGCAAGCTCCTCTACGAGCTTTGTGGCATTCTCGAGCACCATGGGATAGTGATGGGGCAAACCCTGCACCAGCATGGTGTTTATCAGGTCGAGCACCTCAATCGGTTCACTGTAGAGCTTCAGGTTCCTGACCCATCCCCTGCTCCCATGAAAGCTTTTCTTCTCGTCGCTGAAGGTCTTTCCCGTGAAATAGTAGAAACTGTCAGCCTCACCGATGAACCTGAACACCGTCATATCGGACGGTCTGAAGACGACGTCGGTGATCGGGCCGGCATCCTTGAGCCGTTCATCCTTCGTGTAATCCGCGAAGTAGTGACGGTCGAGCCGTACGCCCCTCCCGTCTGCCATGTCAAAGGGGGAGGTGCCGCAGTGCCACATCATCAGTGTATTGTCCTGGGTGTCGAACTTTGACAGGTCCATGAGCACGGTAGTTGACCCGGTCAGATAGTGCAGGGCAAGCATGGACACGGTGCTCAATACATCGGCCTCGCATCCCGCAACGATCCCAGTATTGTTGAGCAGCGCGTTGATGAGGCAACCCGACATGCCCTTAAGGGGCATGAGTTTCGGCCAGCATGAGAAGGCGACCGCATCGTATTCCTGCGCATCGCAGAGGTTCCTGATGGCACAGTACATCCTGACAGACAGTTCGATCTTGTCCGACCCGATGCGCTCGCTTGTGGTCTGGGAGTTCAGTCTGTCAAGCTCCTCTCTCACCACATCCTCGGATATCTCCTCTCCCATGGCGATGATGTCTTCGACCTCGTAGTCTCTCGACACATCCACGCCCACATATTTGTATATGTCCCGTACATCATTGTAGTGATTGATATGACCGTCCGCCAGCTTCCCAATCTGTGCCACCCGGGCATCCCTGAGGTTCTTCTTTGCGGCAAGCACTCTGACCGTAATCTCGAACCGGGACTTGAATAGAGGACCATCGAGGGGGCCGAAGAACCACTTCACTTTTTTGCCACCCCCCTTGAAGTAATTGCGCGCTATGCTCGCATTCTGAGAGAGATTCACAAAGGAAGCGAGCGGCATGGGGCCCTCATCACGCGGCTCCTCGATTGCCCACAACCCAACATCGGCAGTTGCCTTCATAACCTCGTACACCTGATCACCAATGATGTAGGCAGGAATGAAGAGGAGGAGAAAATCCACCTGCTGCGCATCGAGTTCGTTTCTGATTCTCCTTGCCTCCTGTACCGTAAGCATGGGCTTTGTGAAATGGATGATTTCGAAGTTCAGGTCCCCGGACATACGGTCGAGTTTTTTCTGATAATCCGCGAACATGTCGAGGCCAACGGTTGAGAAGCCGTCCATGAACCCTGCTGCAAAACCGATCTTTAACTTTTTCATAAAAAACCCCTTTCGCTCAGGCTTTCACTGCACTGTGTAACTCGGCCATGCTTGTACCCAACCCTCCTGCCTCTCTTGCGGTAACTCTACACACCGAAATGGGTTTCTGCATCGGTTACGGACTCATCAATAATTTCCAGCGCTCGAGAGGCGAGTTTTTCAGTCATAATGAGGGGTGGAGCTATGCGAAGGATATTTACCCGCTGGTATCCAGGCAAGCCCCTTCTCACATGCCCGCATCATCTATGATATCATTGAGCCGCTGCCTGTAATAGGTAAAGCTCTCCCAGCTGATGTCCTGGGAAACCGCATGATCGATATGAGGAACATACCCGCCGCTTCTCATGACAGGCTCCACCCTTCTCAGCTCGGCATCGATGAGCCCCCGACTTCCCTTGAACAGCATTCTCTTGTCAACCCCCCCGAGCATCCTGAGCTGCGGATAGGCTTCACGGATCGCCACAATGTCATTCATCGCCTCAAGGGGAAACAGCCCGTTTACACCGGTTTCGACCCACAGGGGTATCAGCTCCTCGACAAGGCCGTCACAATCAACAAAGACGTATTCGACACCGAATCCCCTGACAAAAGAGACCAGCTCCCTGTAATAGGGCGCCATGAACTCCTCGAACATCTGAGGAGATATCATGGACCCTCCCCTGTATGCCATATCCTCGAGTACAAAGACACAGTCGATGTCGAATTCTGTCAGAATGAGCGACCAGTACTCCATGACAAAATCTAGAAAGAAGCGATTAAACTCCTTAATGAGACCAGGATCGTCGTACAGGGCGAGCATGTACTGCACATCACCCATAAGGTAGCGCGGAAAAAAGGAGAACCCTTGGGGATTGCCCCCGAGGCGCACCGGGAAATTGCGGTTCTGCAGGTAGTTCTTCATTGAAGCGATGTCCCGCGGGAGGCGTTTTGACATATCACGGTCATACTGTTCGGTGTACCGGTAAAAATCCTCTCTGTTCTTAATGGGAAATTCCACATTGAAATGGGTGGCCGCGTTGTCCTTGACCTGCTTCTTCGTGATGCCGTAGCTGTCACGAAGCACACGGTAATGGCTGTTTTCCTCGAGCAGTTCTGGTTTCAGAGGAGGGCTCAGATCAACGGGGAATTTGGCAAGATAGGAATCGAGCATCAGTTCCGGCATGACATTTTTATCTACAAGCTCATCCGAGTCGGGTGAAATGGGTTCGCCTCCCCGAACAAGGTCACCGTCGAGCCTATAGTCGGGAATCCCCTCCCGTCTCAGTAGTCCCTCTTCAAACCAGCGCCGTACACTTCCCGCCCAGTAGCCGAATTCAGTCTTCATGTTCGAAGCACTGTCCTGGAAGCTCATGACTGCGTGAAACTTCTCGCGGGCGTTCATGCCAGGGCTCTTCTCCCTTGCCGGTACGTCAGTATCGGGTACCGCCTACTTGAGAACCAGTTCGCGGATGAGTTCCATGTTGTCGGTAAAACGGTAGCCTTCCATATTGCCGTCTATTTCCGCGGCGTGCTCGGTGAGCCTGTCGGCCAACTCCTTGAACTTGTGCACCATACTCACGCCCAGCTGTAGTGATTTGGCCCGGTCATCCCGGGGAGCAATGATGTCTATGGCCTGCCACCCCTCATAGTTGGTCTTGTTGAGATAATAGTAGAACTCCACTATTTCCCAGAAGTTGACACTCCCAAATAACATGTCCGGGTCCGCATCACGGTAATTCTCGTTCAGGTGTATCTGAAAGAGCTTTTTATGAGTGTCGAGGATTACAAGTGATTCAGCAATATTCTCCTGGGCCATGAAAGAGTGGCCCACATCCAGAGCTCCTCCCACATTGTCGAGCCCCACATCTTGTAAATGCATCATGACCTTGCCCGTGTCGCTCGCATACTGCCTCTGACGAGGGTCTTTGTTCTTTGCCTCCACAGCGATTTTCATATCAGGGGCGTGCTCCCCAATCTCCTGCAGGGTTTCAACGAAGTATTTCAGCCCATCATAGTAATTCGCCTGAAAGGGATAGTCGAAGCCGTCATGGGCGGGCCAGAGCAGCACGCTCTCCGCCTTCAGTTCCGTGGCGAAATCGAGGCCCTCCTTGAACTCCTTGATTGCTTCCCCCCGTACCTTCTTGTCCGTGCAGCTGTAGGGCCCATTCTTCCATTTCCGGTCGCTCCACTGCTCCACAAAGACATCACCGATCTTCAAACCGAAATCCGCCACCTTCTTCAGCAGCTTGACGGGGTCCTTTGGCATAAGGGCTGGTGGATACATCTGGAATATACCGTCCAGTCCTTCGGTTTTTGAAAAAATCTCGAGCATCTGATCAATGTTCATCTCCTCGAAGTAACCGCCCGGAACGTAGCGTTCCGCATAGGTTCCGAGGCAGAACACATGGGCACTGACATGCAGTTTCATGGTATGCTCCTTTGCTTGGATGGTTCGTGTAAAAATGGTGTTTCATCATAGCACGACGCTGTTATATTTGGAATAATTTTTCGACGAATAGCATAAAAGAGAACAGAAATGCACAAACAGCGGAGAGTAACGGGCTATCTTGCAATACTTGGGGCGTCAGTTCTCTGGGGAACATCATTTCCCATAATAAAGTTCGGGTTTTCAGAGCTCCACCTCAGCCCCATCACCTTTCTCTTCACCCGTTTTCTGCTGTCCATCGCTCTGCTCTCGCCGCTGCTTGTGAAAAGGGCCGCACGCAGGGAAGTTGCCGTGTACATCAGAAAGCCTGACATCATGATACTGGGCGTCGTCAACGGTGCTGCCTTCTCCTTCCAGTTCATCGGGCAGTCCCATGTCTCCTCCATTGTGGCCTCCCTCATGCTGAACACCTATATCCTCTTTACGCCGCTCTTTGCCCGTACCCTTTTAGGTACGGAGATCACCACCCGTCAGAAGTTCGCTACCATGATCGGTTTCCTGGGAACGGCCGTCATTGCATTCGGGAATTTCACCGGGACCGACAATATACTAGGATCCCTTGTGGGTGTGCCCATGGTTCTCTTTGCAGGGGTATTATACAGTCTATACATCGCCTTTTCTGAAAAGAACATGAACAGCACAGGGCAGCCTGTGCTGATATTCTACACATCAACGATATACAGTCTGCTGGTGATCCTGATCGCGGGTCTCATTCTGAGAGATCTGCCCGGTATCAGGCCCGTTCCTCTTCGCGCACTGCTGCCCATCGCCTACCTGAGCCTGTTTTGCACCGTAGTGGCATTCATCCTCTATCTCTACGGCATTCACCGTCTCGGATCGGTGGACAGCGCGGTGTACCTGCTCCTGAATATCGTGGTCGGTATCATGCTCTCCTATTTCATGCTCGGTGAGGTGCCGGATCTTTTCATCTATGGAGGGGCATCTCTGATCTTCCTCTCTATCTATCTGATAAAAAAACCGCAACCGTCCTAGCAACGCCACAGGGTCCGCCCCCCGTCGAGGAGTATCTCCTGCCCGGTAATATAATCGCCCCAGGAGCTCGCGAGAAATGCTACCATACCGCCGATATCCTCAGGTGTCCCCACCCGCCCCACAGGTATCTGAGATTCGAGCTGCCTCCATTTTTCCTCAGTGGAGTACCGCTCCCGCACGAGGTCTGTTCCGATAACACAGGGATGCACAACGTTGGTATTGATGCCCTTCCTCGTGTAGGTCTTGCACAGGTAGAGCATCATACCTTTCATACCTGCCTTTGCGGCCGCATAATCGATAGCCCCGCCACCGCCGTCATAGGCTGCCGATGATCCGATAAGAATAATCCGGCCATAGGATTGCCGCACCATGTGGGGTATGACCGCTCGAATCCCGTAATAGACGGAGGTGAGATTGAGGTCGATGTAATGCTGCCAGCCCTCATCGGTCATATCCTCCACCAGCCGTTCGCTGTTCTTCCCCACGTTGAGAACGAGCAAATCGATACGTCCTTTTTCCTCCACGATGGAATCCACCAGTTTCCGTATACCCTCTGCATCGAGGGCATCGAGCGGTACGTCACGGGCCTCGCCCTTTTCCTCCTCGATTTCGGCTATAAGCGAATCGATGCTCTCTTTCCTCTCTGGATTCCCCGTATGGGTAAACAGGGTGTAGCACCCCGCCCTGCTGAGTGTCTGCGTAATGCCCGCACCGATGCCCCTGCTCCCTCCTGTAACGAGCGCCACCCTGCCCTGTAGATCAATGTGAAGCACAGTATGAACCTCCCCTCCATGTAATCTGTATATTTATGATCACGATGGGATCAGCTGTTAAGCTCCTGTTCAAAAGTGTAGATGATCTCATCACTCATACCGCGGTTTACCCCGTAAACATCCGCTGGGCGGAACCCACAACCTCATCGATCGCAGCTCCCCTCTCGTCGTCAATGGTATACATGTGCGTACTTCCAAGAATTGCCTTCCACCGCTCATGGGCTTCCTGAACGGGGTCATAGTTCACGGCCTCCTCAACCCCCGTTCCCCTGAACCGTTCGAGCAGGGAAGGCACCCAGAGGCACTCCCTGAAATGGTTCGCCGTATGCTCAGTGTCGATGAAGAGACCGCCGATGCCCTGCTCGCGAATGAGTTTCAGGGATTCGTCGAAACGGTTTCCACCGATGCCGCTGCAGAAATGGGCCAACCCGCGGAGCATATCCATATCAAGCATGAGCTGTTCCGGTGAAAACACAATGCCGCCACCCAGTATGCCTGCAGTAAATATCGGTTCACCGGCTGCGAAGGCGCAGCAGGACTTCATAGTCCGTTCGTACAGGGCGAGCAGGCCCGGCACAGGTGCATCAATGAAGCCGGACCCCGTACCGCACCGCAGTCCGTAGCGTTCGCGGAAGAGCTGTGCCACGGCAAGGTCCTGCAGCATTGTTTCCGGGCCGGAAAAACAGACCGCCCCTGATTTCGGATTCATGACGCCGCTTATGATCGCCGCCTCCACAGGTGCGTCCACCCGGATAGCCTTGGCCATGGTCCACACACCGAGTATCTCAGCAGCACCGATCATGGCATTGGCAATGGGATACACGGGGCCCGCGATTCCGGTCATGGGCATGGGGAGTATGAAGATGCTGAGGCCCCGGCCGGCCATCTCCACCATAATTGCCGCTTCGGGACGGGTTACCCGGAGAGGTGGTTCAGTGTCATGAATGTTGACCAGGATGGGATGGCGAAGGTACTCCTCTGCCGAACCCTTGACAATGATGCCGATCTCCATGAGGAATTCAAGCTGGCGGTGGTCCATGATGGCTGTACAGCCGGGTTTGCTCGAATGCTTCGCCACTACGGCAGCACCCCTGATGGGCACCATGGGTGGCGGTACCTGACTGCCGTCAGATTCCTTCAGATAATGAACCGCATTGCCCACAGTGACGATTTCCGGTATACCCTCGGCGAGATGGACCATGCGCAGGAAGTCATCGGCAGTTGCAAGATGCGCCTCCCCCCTTTCATGATCGTAATACCGGGGGCAGCCTCCCCCCATGCTCACCAGCATATCCGAAGTCCGTTCCCTGAAGGGCGTATGCCAGCTGAAAGTCAGGGCATTGGGTGCATCGACCGTTGCCACTCCGCCCGCAAACCGCTGCTGCTCCTCCTCCTGTGCGATCTGCAGGGCCTCCTCCACAAGGGCCCGGGGAAACCGCACCCGCTCCCCCTCAACCGTGGCCCCCCTGCGGCCAAGGGCCTCGAGTGCATTATCGTTTTCGATTCTCATACCCGGATCGTTGAGTAGGCCCAAAGCTGCATCGTGCAGCATGTCGAGCTCCTCGTCCGAGAGCACACGCATAAAGTCAGTCAGTGGCCTCATGTCAGACACTCCAAAGGGAACTGTTTCATATACACCACAATCAATCTTCCAGTCTATAGACTTCGAGCGCATTGTCGCGCAGTATACGCCTCTTGAGGGACGTCGATATCTCCGCCAGGTACACACGAGTAAGATGGGACCTACAGTCGATCCAGGGGAAATCAGAGCCGAAGAGGACCTTGTTGTCCGGCAACTCCCCTGCCACCTGCTCGAAGTATCGGTAACAGTAGATGTCACCCCCAATATCCATGTACACGTTGTCGTACTCACGTGCCATCCGCATCGCCTGTACACGGCCCCCGCCACGCCCGCCCGAATGGCCGAGTACGAACCGCACGCCGGGGTATTTTTTCACGAATCTCTCGAATTTCTCCGGCGTGGAGAGGATTTGCATTGGATTGTAGCTTGACACACTCCACGTGTGCGCAACAATGGGCAAACGAAGGTTCGCGGCAAACTCCCATATGGGATCATAGGCATCATCATCGGCGGAGACGCCGTTTAAGCTGGGATGTATCTTAATGCCCTTAAACCCGGGAAAGGCTTCCGCTTCTTCGAGAAGCTTCAGGTCTTCCGGTCGTTTCGGATTGAAGAATCCAAGGTAGAAAATCCTTCCGCTCGAGTTCTCGAACTCCCGGGTCTCTTTTTCCAGCTCCCCCCGCTGATCTCCCATGAGAGAGCGCATGGAACAGAGATTTATGGCATACTGTATACGAAACTGGTCCATGCGCCTGAGCAGGGATGCCGCGTCTATCTCCGGTGAGAAGAACAGATTTGGAAAGCCAGTATGAGCGTGTGCGTCGATGATGAAGGAATCGATCATATACGTACTCCGTGCAGTATGGTGCGCATATTTTCACCCGCAATGAGCCTTTTTTCGCGGTCCGATATATCGGCATCCATGAGCATGCCAATGGAGGTCCAGGGATCGTTCTGCGGCAGAAATGAACCGAAGAGGAGATGCTCAGCACCAAGAGTGTGCACCGCATGGGTGATAAAATCCTGGCCCACGAAGTTCGATGTTTCCAGAAACACGTTTTCGTTGTTCTTTAGAAGGCTGTAGAAGATTCTGTTGTGGTACAGGATCTTCTGCCATTGGCTCTCAACAATGATTTTCAGTTCGGGGAAAGCTTTTGCCAGGTTGTACACAGATTCCCACTCGAGCTCCACGTGCCACAGAAAAAGCGGCAGCCCATGCCCGATGCACCACCTGCACAGGTCCCCCACAATCCAGGGGCTCAAGGTATAGTGGTGACTTTTGGGAAACAATCGTACACCCCGCATGCAGGTATCCGGTTTTTCAAGGCCCGGAAGTGGGCCCTGCTCCCGGGGGATGAGGGGAAGCCCAGTCCAGATGGTATACAGATTCTCCGACAAGCTCTCCTGCATCTCCAGCAAAGCTCTGTTCCCATCCTGCGCAGAGAGCGCGAGTCCGTCCCAGTGCGATAGAAGTCCACCGTGAATGGAGTACCTCTGCAACACATCCTCGAGAAATGAGACGTCCAATTCCGCTGCCAGCGGGAAATGCAGCGGTTTGCCCAACCAGATATTTGTGTCAAAGAGTTGAAGCCCCCTGACAGCCTCAGACTTTTCCCGTGAGATTTCGTCAATCGCCTCATCTATACCCATTACGCTTCCTTTCCTGCAGCCTGCTCTTTCCATGTATCATGATTCTCCGGCCTGAAGATTTTCCGTACAGAAGACCTTTCCATAACAGGGTGGAGCGCATCAATAGAGTCGAGAGCCCCTGTAGCTAGTATCTGCATGCCAATATTGCCCATAGCTGTCGCTTCAGCGGGGCCGGTTAAAACCTTCACATCAGCCGCGTCCGCAATCATCTGGCACAGGAGCTGGTTTCGCACTCCACCGCCAAGAACGGTTAGTCGGGCAACCCTGGTCTTGAAAATCTTCTCCAGATCTGCTATTGTCCGAGCATATGAACAGGCAAGACTTTCAAGTATGGACCGGACCAGGATGCCCATCTCATCAGTTACTCTCTGACCCGATGCATGCAGATAGGCGTTGAGCGTCTCCTCCATATTGAGCGCAGAAAAAAAAACCGGATCATTCACATCAATAGAGAGAGCAAACTCGGGAGCAATACTCGCCTCTTCAATGAGCCGTTCATAGGTTGTGTCGATCTCTCTCATCTTCCATGATTGGATGAGAGCCTCGAGCAGGTAAAAACCCATTAAATTCTTTGCAAAGAGAATTGAATCCACACCAATCTCGTTCAGGAACCCTCTTCTGTACGCTTCGGGGCCGGTTTCCGGCCCGGGGAGGAGAATGCCGAGAATAGACCAGGTGCCGATGCTGACAAATGCAGCATCAACTGCCCGATTAGTAAAGGAAACACTTGCACTAATGGTATCGTGACCGGCCACCGCGATCACGGGGGTGGCCTTGACGCCGGTTTCCTGCTCCACCGCATCCTTCAACCCTCCCCTCACGGTGCCTGGTTGTACGATATCTGGAAGGAGGGCACCAGGTATATCGAACAGGTCGATGAGTTTAGGGTGCCACTGCCTCGTCCGTATATCCACCAGCTGTGAACCCCATAGAATGGTTTCTTCCGACTCTTTCCTGTCTGTTAAAAAACTTCTGAACAGATCGGAAAGGGGGAGATAGGTAGCGGCATTGTCGAGGTACCAGTGACCGAAGGTTTTCCGCATATACACAAACCGTGCAAGTGCGGTGATTGACATGTAGCCTACTCCCGTTATCTCATACAGCTCATGTTCATCGATCTTTTCCTGTATATCCTCGAGCGCAGATGCACTTCCTCGGTCACGGTAGGAGAGAGGGTTTGAAAGGAGATTACCCCTGCAGTCAAGCAACCCAAAGTCACAGTTGAAGGTGTCGATGCCGATACCTGAAAGCCTGCTGAAGCCGGATGCAGTGGCCCTCTTCAGGGAATGCACAACATTGTCCCAGAGGAAGAGCAGGTCCCAGTAGAGTGTCCCGTTCAACATGACCGGCCTGTTTTCAAATCGATGTATTTCCTGTAATTCAATCCGGTTTTCATACAGCACACCCAGTGTTGCTCTCCCGTTTCCAGCTCCAATATCAAGCGCGAGGTATGGATCAGAGCTCGCCATGTATCGCCTTCCATTTCATCTCGAGGTAGTATTTGAAACTGTCCAGCCTTACATCGGGCGGAATCGAGTGATCGATGGTGGGTATGAACCCACCCTGTTCCAACAGTGGGGGAATGACACGTTTCAACTCACGCTTCATGGCATCCCTCCCCTCTGTCAGTACCCGCTTGTCAATCCCCCCGATCATGAAGAAGGTATTGCCGTATTTCCTTCGCAAGTGCAGAGGGTCAAGGCCCGCCGCAACTTCGATGGGGCCGAAACCCTCGACACCCGATTCCAGGAACAGCGGGATGAGCACCTCAAAGTTCCCGTCAGTGTCCACAATGATATTTCTCACTCCGTGGGATTTCAGGAACTCGATAAAAATTGTATAGTGGGGGAGGAAAAATCTCTTAAAAAGTTCAGGTGAGAGCAGTGGGCCGTTCCTGCCCGCAAGGTCCTCATGGATGTAATAGAGATCAAAGGAAACCTCTGACAGGGGTATAGTCAGAAAGGTCGTGATGAACTCCGTGAGGAAGCTCAGGCAGTCGTGCACCAGGCCAGGATCGTCATAGAACATATAGGACAGGCCCTCGGTCCCCATCCAGTTCCGAAGCATGCTGTAGTAGCCGAAGCTCGCAAAATAGCGATCGAGAAACATGGAAGGCCTGGCTGAGCTCTTCAACGCAGCCTGTGTCCCTCCCCAATCCTCCGGCAGCCGCCCCTCAAAATGCGTCTCATAACCCTTTCTGATTCGCTGAAAATCCTCCCTGGTCTGAAGGGGATGTTCGACATACCGGTCCATGCTCGTACGCATACCGCGAACCGTCCCCTCTTTCAAGGCAATTCTCTTTCGACCCATGCCATCAGTAAAGGTTACATACCGCTCACCCTCGCTGATCATCCGATCATCCGGGCATGGCTGCGGGAAGGTAAGGTTGAAGAGTACGATATCATACCCCTC
>Ga0114922_10002167_pt1 | contig 18511 bp, 12 predicted proteins | sample AartaG_FD_100975 | JGI IMG/M metagenome (GOLD analysis project Ga0114922, IMG submission 100975) | Deep subsurface microbial communities from Aarhus Bay to uncover new lineages of life (NeLLi) - Aarhus_00045 metaG | ecosystem: Environmental > Aquatic > Marine > Oceanic > Sediment | place...
AGGCAATGGCAAAAACGAGCAAATGGAGGAGGCAGGGAAAGAAAATGCTGTAGGAGGCAGGGAGCGGATAGGGTGTTGGATACAATTTTGGCTGAGCGAATTGTTAAATTAATTTTACACATTCTTGTCAAAGTGTGAACTTTTTTTAGATATGTTTAAAATGTTGTAGAAATAATTTTTTAGTAAACGAAAAAATGACTGATTTCGTCTAATTATTAGATACTTCCTGTGAATTGTCTTTTATTATAAACAGACGTACAGAATATTTCGTTTTATCCATGGAGAGTCACATCCTTCTGTTGGATGATAATTAAGGAGGAAATATGATTAAATCTATTACAAAATTTGCCATAGTATTGATGGTTTTTGTCCAATGCTCATCCTCCGTAGTGAATAAAGCCAGACACTATAAATATGACCCTTTATTGATACTTGAAGAGGAAATCAGTGCATCAAATCTTGATAATGCTCATGCCTTTATTTCTTGGGCCAGACCTTTTTGGCTTCGCGGTACTGATTTCAATTCTATTAAATATTCGACCGTATACTACCCTTATGTTTATGTTAACGGTAACAGGTATGGGGATATGACGAGTTTAGGAAGTATCTCAATTGTAAACATATCTGAAATGAAATTCCTGAGAGCAATTGATGCAACATCCAGACTTGGTACAGACCATAGAGGTGGAGCAATTTTAATTAGTCGTCGCTGAAGCACAACGTTCAATGGGCGTACCAATTAGCTCAGATGAATTTTGATATCGGGTTCAAAGAAGATGCGAAAGAGCCTGAAGGACTGGTCATCCCTGAAAATTATCGAACATATCAGAATTTTCCCAATCCCTTCAATTTGTGACAATAATAAATGAAACGCATATGGCACACGCAATGGGTAAGTTTAATGTTTCTAGGTCACCCGTCGAAAGGGTTTTTCAAGATAAGATACTATGGGATACTTGCCAGCCGAAACCTGGGGACCAAGCTAAAGCGATGCAAGGATATTTTGGGAGTACGAACTAATACTCTACTAGAGAAAATAAACTGGATGAAACTGTTATATGAGATGACAGGCATCGATCTGTTAAGATGTCCTGTCTGCAAAACCGGTCAGATGATAAGACGGCCGTTGAATCATTCGCCTCCGTAGGAGGAGATGATAAAAGAGAAACTAAATAAAGAACATTCTCAAATTAAGGATATAAGTAAAAGATTAAATGCCCATATAATTAAGGACGGTTATGTGAACGGTTTCGTTAACAGAATTTTATCATTCATTGAGCTTCAACGGAAGTTAGTTAGTATGGTAAAAGTTTGGCATCCTTTGGAAACGGAGAGATACATAATATTTTTTTAGCTCAACGAAAGATAAAATCCTATATGTTAGGCAACAATTAAATTAGATTAAAAATTAAAGAAATATGGTCTATTATGAAAAAATCTTATTTATTTTTTCTTTTGCCTTTATTTATTTTTTTACTCGCTACTACCCTGTTTTCACAATCTAGAAACCGATTCGAAATTACTGGTTTCGTATTTGATGCTTCTACTGGTGAATCAATAAACTATGCAAACGTATTTTTAGCAAATACTACTCGGGGAGATGCTACCGATGAATCAGGTGAGTATATTATTACAAACATTCCACCTGGCACTTATGAGTTGATTGCTACAATGATGGGTTATGAAATACAGAAAAAGGTTATTCAAGTTTATGGTTTAAAATCGAAGGTTTTTATTTTTCATTTAAAACCAAAAATATTGCAGGGTGAAGAAATAACAGTTACTGCAAAAAATCCAAAAGAGTGGCGGAAAAATTTAAAAATATTTGAACGAATTTTTTTTGGTAAAAAAGAGTTTGCAAAAAAATGTGAATTAAAGAATCCGGAAGTTTTAGATTTTAAATATGATAGAAAGACTGGTAAATTTAATGCAATTTCTGAGGGAGCTTTAGTACTTATAAATAATGCTTTGGGCTATGAAGTAACCCTTTTTTTAGAAGAATTTTATGTTGAATTGTTCAATAATGATGATATTTATATTATCGAAGGTAAAGAAGAATGGATGACTAAATCTATTAGAAATGGTGCAATAAGATGTAAAAGTACTAATTATTTTAAAGAACTTAAAGCTAAAGATGACAAACAAAAAAAGGAATGGGTAAAAAACCGTCTAATTGCTTATAATGGATCTAGGCGTCATTTTTTCAATTCACTAATTAATGGTAGTTATAAAGATGAGGGATTTAAAGTTTGTGGATCTAAAGATGATTCAGGACGGAATGATTATACATTAAACATTAAGGAGATATTGAAACCATCTGACAATGATTATCATTATATTTTAACGTTTCCTGATTTATTAAAAGTGATTTATGCAAAGGAAAAAGATGAAGTCAACTTTGAAATTGGGATGGAGGTATCGTATTCACAACATTCTTTTAGTGGAAGAAGTAATTATATAGCAAATCAAAGAATCCGATACGCTAATCAGACTTCATGGATAAATATTTTAGCAGGAAAAGACATACTGTTAAATTATAATGGAATAGTAATTCCAAATGGAACTGAATATGGATGTAGTGGTTATTGGTTTTGGGACCGTCCTGTAGAAAGTTTACCAGAGGATTATAATAAAACTACAAATCTAAAATAGGGGATTGGACCCTATTCACATTTTTACTAAAGTGTGAACTATTCATCCATATTGATAGGTCATTTATTCCTATATAAAAATATAAATGTGAACTTTAGTGCACAGAAAAAAAGAAATGTGAACAGTTAAATTAATGGACCGGCTTTAAACGAGCGAGGCAGGGTCCGAGGGCGGGTCGAGCGTCGGGATCGGGGAAACAGCTTTTATCTCCGGTGTGGGGTCGTTTGTAGTATTTGCGAAATATGGGTATAATGTAGCAATTGCGGAAAACGATCAAAGGTGGCGGTAGGGAAGGAAATGCTGTCTGTGCTGGGAGCGGACTGAGTAGTGGATACAAGTTTGGCTGAGCGAGTGAGTCCTCCAACCTGACCGGCATCATGGCTACCAATCCCCTGACGGGCAAGACGTTATTACAGAAGTAAAGGATCACAGAGATGCAGAATGTCAAACCCGGGCCTAAGGAATAGGGGAATCAATTAGAAAGGGGGTTTACAATGCGAAAGGCACTACTTATTTTAACGGTTATTTCAATTATGTTCCTTGGTTGTAATAAAAAGAACCCGACTGAAAGTGAAACAGGAACAGTAACAGATGTGGATGGTAATACTTATCAAACCATAAAAATTGGTAATCAATGTTGGATGGCCGAGAACTTGAAAGTGACACATTACCGCAATGGCGATGCTATACCCAATGTCCCAGACAATACCGCATGGGCAGCCCTTAGTACAGGTGCTTATTGCAGCTATGAAAACGATGATACCTATGTTGCTACTTATGGCCGTCTCTACAACTGGTATGCTAGAGACGACAGCCGCAATATCGCGCCCGAGGGCTGGCATGTACCCACGGATGAAGAATGGAAACAACTGGAGATGGCTCTTGGGATGAGCCAGTCAGAGGCGGATGATATAAGCTTTCGCGGTACAAATGAAGGAAGCAAACTGGCGGGCAATGCATCATTATGGAATGATGGAGACCTAAAGAATAATGCCGCATTTGGGGAAAGCGGCTTTTCCGCGCTTCCGGGCGGTTATCGTCATAGCAGTGGTAGCTTCGGCAGTCTCGGCTACGGCGCCAGCTTCTGGTCGTCTATCGAGTACTATAGTGGTAGCGCGTGGCCCCGGACGCTGTATTGCTATGATTCAGATGTGTATCGTGGCAGCAGCAGTAAGCAAAGCGGATTCTCTATCCGTCTTGTCAGGGATTGACAATTTGACTATTTGTCTATTTGACTATTTAGGGTCTGGGGCTTGGGAGACAGCAAAAACAGAAGAAAATCAGAGCGTATCCGGTGAAGATGAATAAAAGAAGACGTAAGTCATAAATGGAAACAATCGAGGTTGACCTCTCCCCTTATTAGCATTGGGTCAGTATAAGTCCAGTGAATAGCAACCTTGATTTCTGCATGGGGCCGGATTTCATGATCTGGGTTCGGCCCAGTATACCCTTAGACTTATGACTACAAGGCCCATAGAAGCCCATAGAGCAACGATAATAAGCATAGGCATGTCAAGCTACATAAAGAGCTTAAGTCCATAAGACTGTGATACGTAGAGGGTGGATATAATAACAACGAGTGGTGGTTAACGTGGGGCTTTGTATTGTCTAGATCAGTACAATATAGGTGATAATCATGGCCTGAGTAAATATTATGTGGTATAACCGTGGAGAGTGTGGTATATCGTTTTCAACGGATTCGTGCAGAAAAAACCCAAATAAGGGGGGAGGGGGTGTACGGATAAAGCCGCATTTCAAAATGCTTCAAATTTTCAACTAAGGGTATGTTATTTTAGAAAAACCTAACTAAATTGACAAATGAAGAACCGTGTGGAGCCCTATTAAAAAGAGGAAAGTAATAATAAATCAATTAGCCAAAGCCATTCAACGGTTACTATACTGGGGATTTTTACTTCGAAAAAAATTAAGCCCGATCCCACTTCGGGTATCCATTTCTCAACTGGAAAACTGTCCGGTGACCTCTCCCAACCCCATCGGCGGGGTTGCCCTGTTCGAAAGGCCAGGGCACGTCACCGGACTTTTTATTGTCAGTAATAATGTAAATATTTCCCTTGACTTTCTTAAAAATAAATTATATAATAACTATATAGTAACACCACTAGAATAATCTCACATTCATATCTCAACAAACCGGAGGAAAACCTATAGCCTAACTCACATAATAAATTTCCGAATAAGGGGAAAATATAAAAGCATCGGTTCTAAAGAAAGCTGTTAGTAAGGGGAGACGTGAATAGTAACTTTAGAACTGTTGAGATTGAATTACATTTTGAGTTTACAATTAGAGCCGAGCTTAAGAGGTGGAATGTGTGCTTTTGAGGGAGGCTTTTTTGTGAAATCCATGCGATATAAATATCAGCTTTATGAAAAAGTGTTAAAATATCCGATTCCTGGTGGTCTGAGTCACCACTATGTGAGGAGGGCAGTGTGATGGATAGAGTTTATCCCCCCTACGGGGTAACTAAACCCGCATTATGTTACACAAAATAACCTTCTAGAATGGATCCATAAAACGGCATTATTTAAAATCTCTGTGTATATAAATGAGGCATGAAATGAAGGATGAAAACCAATCTAAAAAGGGCATCATTTCTGAGTGGGAAGAAAAAAAATTTGAGTACGAGAGTACTGAAAAATTACTGCGGGAAAGCGAGGAGTGGCTAAAGATATTATTTGAATTTGCACCGGATGGTTATTATTTGAATGACTTAGAAGGCAACTTTATCGATGGTAATAAAGCAGCAGAGGAGATAGTAGGTTATGATAGAGAAGAATTAATTGGGAAGAGTTTCTTAAAATTGAAACTATTAGATCCAAAGCAAATTCCGATAGCGGCTTCACTTTTAGCTAAAAACTTGCTCGGGCAATCCACCGGGCCGGATGAGTTTACTCTAACTCGAAGAGACGGTAGTCACATTCCTGTAGAAATAAAGACATACCCAGTAAAGATTAAAGGCAAAACGGTGGTATTGGGCATAGCCCGAGACACCACCGAGCGCAGGCGGGCCGAGGAGGAATTAAATAAACACTATGATAATCTTGAGAAACTGGTAGAAGAGCGCACAAAAAATTTAGAAGAAACTAATAAACGCCTTGAAAACGAAATAACCTGTAACGAGCAGACCGAAAAAGTTCTACGGGTATCTGAAGAGAGGTTTAGGAGCTTAGTAGAAACTTCAGCAGACCTGATATTTCGATTAACCATAACCGGTAGAATTGAATACATTAGTCCCAGGGTAAAAGAACTTTATGGGTATGATGTCGATGAGTTGATCGGAAAGAATCTCCGAGTTACTACTCCACTACAAGATATACCCGAGGTATTAAAGGCCCTGAATATGGTTATTGCCGGCAACTCACTCAAAAATTTTAAAATAAATCAAAAGGATAAAGCAGGGCGAATTTTCCCGATGGAGATTAATGCAGTTCCAATTTATGTGGGAACAAACATTGTAGGACTTCAAGGAGTAATGAGGGACATCACCGAGCGTAAAAAAGCGGAAGAACAAATCCAAAAAGACCTGAAAGAAAAAGAAGTCCTCCTCAAAGAGATTCACCACCGAGTCAAAAATAATTTACAGGTTATTAGCAGCTTGCTCCATCTTCAGGCAAGGCAGATCAAAGACAAACAGGCCCTCAAAATGTTTGAGGAAAGCCGGAATCGTGTTCGTTCTATGGTATTCGTTTATGAGAGATTGTATCATTCCAGGGACTTTTCAAAGGTTGATTTTGCCGATTATGTCAAGAATCTATCAAGCAGTCTTTTTCGTGCGTACAGCATGGCTCCGGATAAAATTAAATTAATGACCAAGATTGGCGATGTTTCTCTGGGGATTGATTTGGCCATTCCCTGCGGGCTGATCATCAACGAACTTGTATCCAACACTTTAAAACATGCCTTTCCGCCATCGTTTAAAGGAAAGGCTAAGATCGAGATTGCTCTCCATCCAACGGAATCGGGTGAGCTTGAACTGATCGTGAAGGATAATGGTGTGGGTATACCGAAAGAGCTGGATATACGAAAAACGGAATCGTTGGGTATGCAATTGGTGTTTATCCTGGCGGAAGATCAGCTTGATGGTGAGGTCAAGTTAGACAGAAGTGGAGGGACTAAGTTTACAATAAGGCTCAAGCAAGAATAATTATGATCTATAGTAATAACAGAAGATGTAAGTCATAAATGGAAACGATCGAGGTTGGCCTCTCCCCTTATTAGCATTGGGTCAGTATAAGTCCAGTGAAGAGCAACCTTGATTTCTGCACGGGGCCGGATCTCATGATCTGGGTTCGGCCCCGTATCCCCTTAGACTTATGACTACAAGGCCAGTGGGGGGCGTGGGGGGGATAAACTACATCCGAACATTATTTTCTTGAAAGAATGCCCCGCCTGAGGACGGGCAGGCCCGCCTTCCAGGTTCTTAAAATACTAAAAGTTTAATACCAATGGCGGGCAGGCTGAAAATCTATAATTTTTGATTTTCGGGAGGCCGGATGTTTTCATTACTCACTTTTCTTGTAGGAGTCATATTCAATCTATTAAAATCAAAGAAGGATTCGTTAATTCAAATTTGTTTGCAGAAGAAAGAAATAGAAGTTTTGCAGAGACAGAATCAGAAGAAACGATTGAAATTTCACCATTGTGATCGAATCATCTTCTCTATTATAATTCAAAACGCCCACATCAATGAATAGATCAGAGGGTACCTATAGGAAACTAAAGTTCCCCCAATGCAATCAAAAACACCTTGATATTTTAATTATAAAAGTATATTATATGTATTAGCTGAATTTGTCACAGAATGTTTATGAAAATCAGGAACAATTTGATCGGCAAATACGAGAAATACAAGATTATGTTGGGAATGTAAAAAAACAATTGTTAAAAAGTTCGCCTGAACTGGAAACCATGCGTGCTTAAATTCTATATGGACGAAAATGTAGAATGTGTAATTGCTGAAGGACTAAAACGGCGGAATATTGAAGCTATTTCCGCCAATGATGTAAAGGAACAAATTATCTTTCTATAAGTCCATTTGTTGTAATCGACATTCGATGTCAAGATCAAGCTCTTCTGGATTATCGGCATAATCACTTCATAGACAGTAATGATAACAGGAGGTTCCCGATGAGATGGAAATTGTGTCCTAACGATGCCTGGAAAACTGTGAGTGTGCTAAAAGTTAATGGTCGATTATTCACACTAATACTCTCAACAGCTCTTCTCCTTTTTTCGAAACCAATTTTGGCCTGGCAAGAACCAGTCTACACTGATTGGCCGCAATTCCGGGGTCCCAATGGGTCCGGTATTTGCAAAACGAGGGGGCTGCCGGACGAATTCGGACCGGATAAAAATGTTGTCTGGAAAACGTCCCTGCCAACGGGCCATTCTTCGCCGGTACTCACTGAAGACCATATCTTTTTGACCGCATGTGATCAGGAAAAGCTTCTTACGATTTGCCTCAACCGAAAGAATGGCGATATCATCTGGCGAAAGGAAGCCCCGAGGCCGCGGAAAGAAAAGATAGATAATCGCAACAATCCGGCCTCGCCGTCTCCGGTGACAGATGGAAAACAGGTTTATATCTTTTTCCCGGATTTTGGACTGCTGGCCTATGATTTCGAGGGCAAGGAGCTCTGGCGATTTCCCCTCGGGCCGTTTAACAATGGTTATGGTATGGGCGCTTCACCCATCGTTGTGAATGACAGGGTGATTCTTGTATGCGACCAAAATACGGATTCTTACATCATCGCTGTAGAAAAAAATACCGGCCAGGTGGTTTGGAAGACGGAACGTCCCGAGGCTAAAACTGGGCACTCGACGCCTATTGTTTATTCTCCCAAAGAAGGTGAGACCCAGATCCTCGTTCCCGGTTCCTTTCTATTAATCGCGTATTCGGCGGAAACCGGAGAGAAACTGTGGTGGGTCGGGGGGCTTTCCTTTGAGATGAAGTCGACACCGGTTATCCTCGATGATATACTATACATCAACGGCTATGCAACATCCATGAATCAGCCCGGGCAACAGGTGAAAATTCCCTCTTTTACCGAGGCATTGGCCAAATATGACGCCGACGGAAACGGCGAGTTTATCAAAAAGGAACTGCCCGAGGAATCCCCATACGATTTTTTCAGCTTTGTGGATCTCGAGGGTGACGGGATCCTCGACGCTGAAGATTGGAACTTTTTCCAGGCAGCCCTCGCCAGTTTAAACGGAATGCTTGCCATCCGCCTGGGTGGCAGCGGTGATATGAGCGACAGTAACATGGTATGGCAATATCGACGTTCCGTGCCCCAGCTTCCGTCTCCTTTGATTTATAAGAATGTCCTTTATATGCTCAACGATGGTGGCATGGTAACGACATTTAAGCCTGATAATGGTGAAGTGATTAAGCGAGCACGCATCAGAGACGTCGGAACGAAGTTTTATGCTTCCCCGGTTGCATCAGATGATAAAGTGTTTATCATCAGCCTTCGGGGGAGGGTCAGTGTATTGAAATCAGACGGGAATCTTGATGTCGTGACAATAAACGATCTCAAAGAGCAATGTTACGCCACACCTGCCATTTCAGAGGGAAGAATCTACATTCGGACCGTGAAAACGCTGTATTGTTTCGGACTGGATGATTAGTGCATAAACCCATGCTCGTGAAAAAACGAAATGTTGTTCTTGTCTATTGTTTCTCATTATTTTTACACATCAATTTAACTCCGTCTTTTAATAAGGCAGATGACTATCTGTCCTTCAGTTCGTATCAGACAGACAATTCGACTCCGAAGATTCATATCAGACAGGCATCGAATACACATTTTGAATTTCAAATTGATGTGCCAGGCGCACTCATCACTAAATTGAAAGTTCAGGATAGCGAGTATCATCTCGTGACGATCCCAGGGTGCGGTCATATCGATGAAATAGGACAGCCCATCCTGCCGGAGATTATCATACCCATCGCGATTCCATTGTCTTGCACCATCGCTGATATTTCGATACAGGTTCTATCAAAAAAGTCCATCATCTACAAAGATTACGACATCCCTCCGGTTCCCCGGAGAAATGAGGAAAGAACACTCGATGGATTATCGTTATTTAAGAAAAAATTCATAAAAGATGAAAAGACTTATTCGACAGATGGTTTTTATCCGGATGACATCGTAAAGATCAAGAATATTGGCTTTATCCGGGACCAGAAGGTGATGTGGCTGACACTATGTCCAATCCAGACCAATCCGGTCACAGGAGAATTAAAAGCTTTCCATCAATTGAGGGTAAAAATAACCCATGACGGGGGTCAAATATTTTGTGAAAGTGGTTTGGGACCCTGGACAGAATCGAAGGATGATCTGTTCTGTAACCCTGTTCCTCCTTCCGAATCGGTTTATCCTCGTTCCCGAAATGAAGGTCGGGTGACCTTTCCAACAGATCTATATGATGAAGGGAATAATGCGGATTATTTGGTGATTTCATCTGATGCCCTTCTGACCAATACCGCGCTGGATTCCCTTGCCCGTCATCGGGCAACCTTCAATGGCTTTCATGTTGCTATGGTGAAGGCCAATGATATCTACCACCAGTTTCCTGATACATCAGATGATGCATCGTTAAGGAATTTTCTTGTGTACGCATACAATTACTGGCAAGCCCCTTATTTTAAGGATAACCATTTAGGTTATGTATTGCTGGTGGGGGAAGGAAATGAGCATAGTACCCATTCGATTCCTGCTCATTTTTATACAAATACATACTATGGGGCTGCCAAGTCGGATTTTTGGTATTCCTGCGTGAACGATGATAATGGAGACGGAGTTATAAATGATCGAGATTTAATCTCGGATATTATGGTCGGTAGATTTTCTGTAGAGGATCATCGAGAGTTGAATACAATTGCACGAAAGACCATTCATTATGAATTGGGACTTGATAGCGATGAAGACTGGAGGAGACAGGTCTCGCTCATCAGCGGATTTTTGTCAGACAATAATCCGGATGTCTTGTTTCACACTCTAGAAGGATTTGTGGATAATCAAAATTTCTACAAAATCTCGGAAGTACTCAACCGTTCGATGATGGCACCACAATATGTAAAAACCTCTTTTATTCAGGCAATCAATGAAGGACGTGCTATTGTGAACATCCAGGCACATGGAGGCGTAGACACCTGGGGTGACGGACAGGGCTGGCATCTCTTCACCTCCGACGACGTGGTGCATCTTCATAATGATGGTAAATTATCTATTGCATTGAGTTTTGCCTGTCAGACCGCTTGTTTCTATGACGAAGAGAAGGATTGTCTCGGGGAAGTATTACTCAATCAATCAGACAGAGGAGCAGTCGCATTCGTTGGAGCGACTGTTGGTGTCGATTTTGATGCGAATGTTATATTGAATCGAAATCTTTTTAACAATTTGTTGAAACGAGAGAGCATTGACCTGGGTGTTTCATTTTATATTTCGCGTTTTATGGGAAATCCGAATCCCTATTATAATCTTCTTGGAGATCCGGCCCTCCGTTTCGACATCGATGGTCATCGGACTTTGGCCGATTTGACGGTGACTCCGGAAGATGTCTTTGTCGAATGGTCTCCTTTCATGGGATATCCGGAAAAAGTCAAAGTCAGTGTAAGGAATTTTGGAACCGATGAGGCTTCCTTTATTAAGGTGCAATTATTTTCTCAATATCCTAAAATCGGAGATCAACAGATAGGGGAAGATATCGTCATCGATTCCATATCAGGCATGGGTGGGTGTGAGACGGTAGAGGTGACAATAGAAGATGTCGCAGAGGGTATGATCCCGCTATATGTAAAGGTCGATCCGGATAATACAATTCCTGAAATGAATGAACGTAATAATACAGCATTTCTCTTGGCCAGAGAATCTCTATATCATGATATGTCCACTACTGCAGGCCTCACAGATTCGGGTTCAGGGCGAGCTGCTGCGTTTGGTGATTATAACAATGATGGCTATCTGGATCTTTTTGTATATAATAATAATAATTCCAGCCATATCTATAAAAATAATAAAGATGGATCGTTTCTGAAGGCCAATTTACCATCCGAGATATCGAGTTCCGATAGTGCTCCGGGCACGACTTTCATTGATTATGATAATGATGGTTGTCTGGATATTTTTGTGTCGGGCGGGAAAAGTGAGGGACATTTCTTCTATCATAATAAAGGGGATGATACCTTTGAGCAGATTCCTGTAGTGACCAATGATGAGGAACCACTCATAGAGAATCCGGTCGGATTTTTTGACTACGATGGGGATGGGTTTTTAGATATGGTCTGCATCGAAGAACCTGAAGGGCAAAATATTCTCTATCGAAGCGACGGTGACGGATCATTTTCCGATGTCACACGGGGCACGGGCCTGGACACTACCTGGGGCTGTGAATATGCTGCCTTTGGAGATTATGACAACGATGGGCATCTTGACATTTTAGTATTAAGGAAAAGTCCATTTCCCCATACTTTATTCAAGAATCGAGGAGATGGACATTTTACAGATATGAGTGAGATTGCAGGAATAGGATATACAGCGGATTCTAAATGGACGACCTTCGGCGATTATAACCATGATGGATTTCTTGATATTTTCATTTATAATGATTCGACTTCCAATATATTATTACGTAACAACAGGGATGGGACTTTTCGAGATGTGGCCTTGGCCGCCGGAGTAGACGATATCCGGGCCGATGGCATTGGGACCTTTTTAGATGTCGATAATGACGGTTATATAGATTTATTTTTCGAATCTAACGGTTTCTGTTTCTTTCGAAATCAGGGATATCATACTTTTAAAGAAGAGCCATTTGTCTTTGTTGAGAATCGAAATGTACGAATTTGGAATGTTGCTTTTGGTGATTATGATAATGATGGGAATATTGATTTATATGGAATTTTCACGCCTGCAGATCAGAATGTTAACGCAGTTAATTCCTCCGGTTGCCTTTATCGAAATAGTGGGGGTGGAAACCACTGGTTGATCGTCATGACGAGAGGAATGGAAAGCAATTCTTTTGGGATTGGTACACGGGTTCGTGCTGTAACTGGAAATCGTACCCAAATTAGGGAGGTTACGTGCTCAGTAGATAATAGACTTCAAAACAGTCTCCCTCTGGAGTTTGGGCTGGGAGAATACGACCGAGTCGATACTCTGGAGGTTCGATGGCCGAGTGGAAAGCGCAATATTTTGACTTCCATACGGGCAAACAGAATTGTGACTGTATTAGAGGGCTGGGGTGATTTTTCAGCGTTGTCATCATATCAATTGTTTCATAACTATCCCAATCCGTTCAATGGGACGACCACGATTCGTTACGTTTTAAAGATAAATCCCCATGATCGTATTCATGCGAAACAAGTGAACATATCTATATTTAACATGTTGGGTGAGAAGATTCGGTGTATTGTCGAAGGAATAATCACCCCGGGCCATTATTCTGTTTTATGGGATGGTAAGGATGATTATGGCAGACAATTGCCTAGTGGTGTATATATATATCGATTAGAAGCCGGCGAATTTGTCGAATCTAAGAAAATGATCTTATTGCGTTGAAATTTTACATCTAATTAATTAATAAACCAGAGATTACACTGATTTCACAGAACTCAAAATGTTTGATTTATGAATATTTTGTATAACTTTAATAAGTAATCAAATATTCCTCTCAAACTAACTATTCTCATCATTTTCTGTGTAATCTGTGAAATCAATGGTGAATAATTCAAGACCATTTATGTCTCACTGGCCAGCCAATGGAGAGCATCCTGTTTTAGAATTCTCCGGATTCACCATGTTGTGCATTTTAGTTTTATATATTTTCAAAAAGCTGCTTTACCGTGGATAGCCGCCGGCTCTTGCTCGGCTTATGCTCGGTTTTTCGATGCCCCGCCTTTAGTTCTACAGTGACAATTTCATCAACAAAATCGTTCACCGCCGTTCGTAAAATAACTTCACCCGAAGGATCGACTCCGAAGACCGTACCCGCATGGTTGGCTGTTACCTCCTCCAGACCTTCGGTGGAAGGGCCGACGGCGTTGTTTGCCAGTATGAATAGATTGTGAAAATAGGCACGTCCCCGATACATTTTCTCCCACTTATCTTGTTGTTGTTGGATCATCTTACGACGAAACGCTTCGGTAATGGTTTCGGGCCATCGACCGGTACGCGCTGCATGAGGTGAGAGGATCAAATCTACATTGTGAAGACTGTGTATCAGAGCCAGCTCGGGAAAATTGTTGTCGAAGCAGATCGTGATGCCGAACCGACACTCTCCGATATCGAACACTTCCACTTCCTCACCTGGTTTAAAATAGTGGGATTCATCTCCGGACAGGTAGATTTTTCTCTGTAAACCCAGATACCTGCCTCTGTCCAAAACCATTTGACTGTTGTATGCGTTATTGTCCGAAATCTCGGCGATTCCTGTACAAATACATAGTTGAGTCTCTTTGGACAGGTCCAACACGGCCTGGCTCAGGGGGCCTTCGGGGACGGCCTCACCGTTCTCGACCATCCTCGGGTGACCTCCGTGTCCGGTCAGCATGAGTTCCGGAAGGAAGAGGAGACGGGCGCCATCGTTTTTTGCCTGATTACAGGCTTCCTTGACGAGTCTGAGATTCCTCTCAGGATCGATCAATATCGAGCGCAGAGAAGCCACTGTAACTTTAGTATCTTTCATTTTTCATACAATCGAATGCAGGTTTCCAATGAGCGATATGCCATTTCTCCAGTAATGGGTGGATCTTTATCGGCAAACACTGCATCGGCAAATTCTTGGATAAAAAATGTTCCGGGATCCTTTTTGTAATATTTTTCAAATTCTTTATCGTTTTTATCAAAAGGTTGAATGATGTGCCATTCGTTTGTATTCATTCCCGATACACTTTTCTTTGTATAGATCATGAAGGAATCGGGATCGTTCACCAATATCTGTCCGTATTCTCCAATGAATCGTATCCCTCTCTGTTCTCCCGGATATCGTCCGCCGATCATTTTGGAGCCTGCTTGAATACTACCGATGGCATTGTTATCGTATCTTATAACTCCACAGAAGTAATCCTCGACTTCCACATCGGTCACATAGGTGTCATATTGAGAGAGATATTCGATGGGAGTGAGTCCGGTGATAAAATCAATGGCATCGAACAGGTGTATACAGTTCATCATCAGGATGCCGCCGCCACTCTTCACTTTGGATTTTCGCCATTCTGTTCTTATCCTACCTGTAAAGCCCTGTTCCCAATAACTGTCGGGTTTATCCGATATCCAATGAATATCGATGCCAATGATTTTTCCGATATCACCCCTCCGGATACACGCTTTTGCTTTTTGTGCGTTGTATTTATACCGGTACACATAAGGGACCGATAATTTGACATGGCTGTCCCGACAGTTCCGGATGAGTTTTTGAGCATCTTCGAGTGTCGTGGCGAGGGGTTTTTCCACGATGACGTGTTTCCCATGGGTAGCCGCTTGAATACCCAATTGTGCATGCAAGTGGTGGGGAGTATTAATAAAAACGGCATCGATCTCATCTGATTCCATCAGATCTTCGATGTGGATCGTTGGCTTGGTGCCTGCCATATCTGCAAAGGATTCAGCCATTTCTCTATCGATATCCATTGCCATGACTACCTTTGCATTGTCCGCACTCTGAATACCTTTCAAGTTGGCCAGGGAAATTTCCCCGCAGCCAATCATCCCGATTTTTAAGATTTTATCCATACTGATTTCCCGGTTTGTAAAAACATTTACCAGGATCCAAAGTCGGGTGGATTTCCGGGGTCTGTTTTTAATAATTCCTTGTAATTATTGGACACCTTTTTAAAAGCTTCAGCATATTGCTCTATCACTTCAGGATTATACTTCTTAAAACGAGGTGGATGTATACATCGTCCATGCACTGCCTCTGAAATGGGTAAGGAGGGCACCTTCACCTTTTTTCGATCTTGAAATGCAATGACCGTGGGTTTACCGTGACCGTAGATATCACATGTCCGGAATAGAGGATGTCGGTGCAAAGGTCTGTTTATTCCGGACCCGGCGACTACACCTTCATCCTTAAGCGCATTGACATATGCCGTGACAGACAAGCCATCGAGTTCTTCCGGGCGATAAAGTCCCATCGCATTATACCATCCACCCATGGTGCAGTTTGATTCTTTCGATGGACGATGGGCTTTTACACCGGGTACACGCTCCATTAAATCCCAGAAATAGTTCATAGCCTTTCGAATTTCACGACAGCGTTCATCATAATATTTTAGCTGTACTCGACCCACTGCAGCGCTGAGTTGATGCATGCGGTATTTATACCCGCCTAAAGGCAAACCCCTATAGGGCCGAAGTGCTTCGGAATCGATTTTGTCTCTGAATCGTGTATAATGCCCCCAGGCAATGGCCCGTTCATAAATGTCTTTGTCATCTGTGGTTAGCATTCCTCCTTCACCGGCAACAAGGGATTTTTGAGACATGAGGGAAAGACCGGAAACATCACCGAACGTGCCGACTTTCCGGCCCTTGTATAACGATCCCTGGGCATGGGCGATGTCTTCGATGACTTTCAGGTCATGCTTTTTGGCAAGGACCATGATGGGGTCCATGTCCGTCGGATACCCACAGTTATGTTGTACAACAATGGCGTTGGTTCGTTCTGTAATACGGTGTTCAATGTCGTTGGGATCGATGGTGAGTGTGTCCGGATCAATCTCGGCGAATACGGGTGTTGCTCCTAATGAAAGGCAGGGTAGAATTGTGGCCCAGTAGGTGACACTCTGTGAGATAATTTCATCGCCCGCCCTTATCCCTGCGGCCCACATGGCCGTCTGCAGAGCGGAAGTACCGTTATTGAATCCCAGAGCATATTGATTTCCCTGCCATCGGGCATATTCTTCTTCAAATTGCATGGTCACATCTTTTGCGGACATGGCCCCGCGTCGCAATACATCGAGAACGGCTTCCTCTTCTTCGAAAGTAATAATTGGCCAGGTAAATGTGTCGCCTGGATCCAAACTGACCGTTGGTTTGTTTATGGTTTTCATTGTCGCTCCATAATTATTAACCTGGATAATTTATGAATTTTTGCCACAAAGACACCAAGACACTAAGAATAATAAAGTTAAGACAACTTCGTATTTTAAACTCAATTGGTTTTCTAATAACTTCTTATTTGAATGTAATCTCATATAACATTTTGTTTTATTTAAACTTTGTGTCTTTGTGCCTTGGTGGCGAATGAATTTTTTAGGTTAATACTATTTTCAATATTCGAATGTATAACGAGCTATTTTAGTTCTGCCAAAGAATAATCGCGATCCTCGGGCCTTATATGCCCCCCTTTTCCCCAGCCACCCGTAGCTGCAGATACTCTTTCCAAAGGGACAAATTCTACTACGATCTCCCCGACATTCACATGACAATAATAGAATCCCAGAGTTGGATCACCATCACCCCAACGATCGTCCCATTGTGAAAAGGCCGTCGCAGGGGACTTATAAAACCGAATCCCTTCGACTATCTGCACCGGGCGTCGACAATGGATATGACTGCTGAATACGATTGTTACATTGGCTTTTCTATAGGCATTGAATATCCGTCTGCGATATGGTTCATCGATACCAAAATAACAGGCCGAGTAATGCTCAGGATCGGTAATATCAAAATTCGGTTCGTTGAGATCATCGATAAATAAGGCGTAATGATTCATCATCACGTGGTGTTGAACCGGCGGTAAATCCTTCAAATCATCCAGCCACTGCCACATGATATCTTCTTCGGGTAATCCTGAGTCGGTCACGGCCGCATAGAAGCCACTGAAGCGAACGTTCTTGTGGACAAAAGTCCAGGGAAGCTCACCAAAGAATTTACTGAATCGTCTTAATTGTTCGCTTGTTACATTCAAGCCAATATCATCACGTTTCGGATTTGGACCCTGTTTGTCTGTATGCTTGTTTCCTGTGTCCATGTTGCCTGGAATGGCTCGATAGAGTATGTTCATGGTATCGAGGGAAGTTTTCATCTCTTCAAACTCGAAATCATGATAATGACCGTCGCGAGTTACATCCCCTCCGATGACCATGAGCTCCGGCTCCAGCTTGATGATCTGTTTTCGTGCGATCTCCCAGTTCTCGTAGTATTTGGGATTAAAACGAAATGAGCGTCGTGAACCCGGCTGCATGTCTGCGACGTGAACAAAATGCCATTCATTCATATGGTCCTCCTATTTCACTAATTATTAATGCTGAAGAATTTCTTTTATAAAAGCCATATTATGTGTTAACTTTTCGTGGCTTGACCGTGTCTGACTAAAATCCTCCATGGATAACCATCCGTCATAATCGAATTCTTTGAGGGCTGCAATGAATTTGGAAAAGTTCACGATTCCATTGGCCAAAGGAGCCCAGCGTGCTTTCCATATTCCGTCGTCTTTTTCCCGGACGAAAGTAGCATTCTTTATGTGTATGTGGGCGAGGTAGGAACCGAGCAATTCCATGCCCATGCGATAATCTTCGTAACCCTCGTGAACCATGTTACCGGGATCGATGATCACACCAACATATTCGGGATCAAACTGGGAGACCAGACGGAAGGCTGAAGAAACGCTGGGACAGATGGATTGTTGATGGGTTTCGATCAACCATTTGATTCCATGCTGTCGAGTGGCGTCTTCGATCTCCTGAAGAAAGGTTCCTGCCCTGGCGAAGAGAGATTGATAGGAATCTCCTCGGGGTTTCCAAATTCCAATACGGATCCGGTTTGCTCCGCTTATTTGAGCAAATCGCAAGAGTTCCTCGGCAGAGGTGATTTCTCCTACTTGTATATATGCATC
>Ga0114922_10002168_pt1 | contig 18511 bp, 11 predicted proteins | sample AartaG_FD_100975 | JGI IMG/M metagenome (GOLD analysis project Ga0114922, IMG submission 100975) | Deep subsurface microbial communities from Aarhus Bay to uncover new lineages of life (NeLLi) - Aarhus_00045 metaG | ecosystem: Environmental > Aquatic > Marine > Oceanic > Sediment | place...
AAGGGATGCAGGGTTGAAACTGCCGACGGTCTATAATACCGGCGGCTATGATTCTCTTGAGACGCTTAAGCAGCTCGAAGGATTCGTTGATATTTATATGCCGGATATGAAATATTCGGATTCGAGTGTTTCTGAAGAGCTTTCCACGGCGCCGGATTATCCGGAGGTGAATTTCGCGGCCGTAAAAGAGATGCACCGGCAGGTCGGCGACCTTCAAGTTCAAGACGTCCTGGCTACGCGGGGGCTTTTGGTCAGGCATCTGGTCTTGCCGGAGAATCTGGCCGGCAGCTTCAAGGTAATAGATTTTCTGGTTGAGCAGATTTCTTCTAAGACGACGATTAATGTTATGGACCAGTACCGTCCCTGCTACAAGGCCGCCTCACATCCGAAAATAAACCGCAGACCGACTTACAAAGAAATCGAATCCGTCCGCCAGTACGCAATCCAAGAGGGCCTGAATGTCCTTCGGTAACTTAACATTAACAATTTTGTTAATTACAGAAATAGGTCATTCGAGTTTATTCTCGGCTGAAGTTTAATTGAAACTCAATGATACCTCAGAAAGATCAATAAACACATTACTGATGTTTGAAATGCGCCCAGATATGCGGAATTCTGTTCCTTTCTTTGAAGCTACTAATTCGGGGTATTTTTCCTTATCGACTTTGAAACGCATATATCTACCAATTATATTTCCACCCTGCACTTGTTCGGGACGTATCATCATGAGACTAATCGTTTTTTCGCTAGAAGATTCATTGGCATGAACAAGGATAAGATGCTCATTTTCTACTGTTATACCTATATACTGCTTCGCAGTTACCTCTTGTTGTAAAAGAGGCCGACTATCTATATCCTGACATATCTCCTTTAGTGACAGAGAGAGTTTATTTTCGCTTGGAATTGTTTCAATTTTTCTAGAATCAGCCTTGGATTTATTGATGTATATTGTAATTAACCAGCCAATGGTTGAAACTAACAAAAGGACAGTAGCACCTATAAGTGCAGCTTGAATTGTGCGGCTTTGGTACCACTTTTCGACAACTGGTTTATTTTTGGATACTGAATCTTGTTTTTCAAAGACTGAGCCAGATGTAATTTTTGGCTGTCGTATCGTTTCTTTCTGAACTGCTTGGCTATCGAGTGTTCCATAGATGACATCATATAAGAATGAACCACAAAAAGGTAGGTGTTTGATTGATGCTCGTAAAAGATTACTTAAAAAATTTCTGGCTAGATTTTTTTTCTCATCCTCAGTAGTCGAAGGAATTGTTTCATCCATTTCTTCATTAAGTTTCGACCAAGCAATTCGAACTAAATTCATCCATGGACTGTAAACTTTACCTCCATGGAACCACAAGTAATTTGCGTATCCACGACTCATTTTCGTTACATCATCTATTGGCTCCCATGGCCACTTCTCAAGTTCTGTAACACCAAGATCAACTTTTTCTGCATCGGGATCTGTGAGAAGCCACGTAGTTAAAATAATGCGTTTTGCATCTTCTTCTGGAATAAATTGTTGATCTTCATATTTTTCGAGTAGGTAATTTCGGGCCTCTTGAAATCGAATCATCAATGCTGGTGTTCTTCTTACATCAATTTCTTTTTTGAGTTGTTTTATATCCATCTCAACGGGAAGTGTATGAATTTGTGCTTGGAGTTCATTGAAATTATTTTTTTTTCGCTTCCAGTAAGCATCTTCGCTGCAATATTCATTTAACCACTTTCCAGCTTCTATGTATTTTGCTGGATTAGTTTTAATATCTTTGGCTATTTTATTAAATAACTCGTATTCTTCTGGAGTTACGATCTTTTCGGTATCACTCACAATGTTCACCTCAAAACTTCAAAGGAATTTAGTTGAACGCCGCTATTAGATTGCTTTTCAAAATTATAATATCTTTAATCGATTGGACAAGTGTTAATACTTTACTTCAAATTGTTGCTTTAGTTGTTTAGCGTTTTTTATTGCGTGGGCGTGTGCATCGTTGTTGAAATAGACGTAGATGCCAAGCGCCTCGTTCTTATGTTGTTTGAGCCATTCGGCCCAGTTCTGTAGTGCGGATTTCGAATAGCTGCCTGCGTATCTTCCTGTTGTGCCGTGGAAGCGGATGTAGATTGTATCGGCCGTAACTATGCGGGGCGATTCTTTGCCAGGCATGTCGTGGATGCAAAAGCCGGCTTTCAATTTACGAAGCAGGTTAAATGTATCATCCGAATACCAGCTACTGTGCCTGAATTCGAAGACGGCAGTTCGCCTCTTTGGCAGTAGCTTGATAAAACTTGTGAGCAGATCAAGGTCCTTGTGAAGGCTCGGCGGCAGTTGATAAAGGATTGGGCCGAGGCTGCCTTTCAATAAACTGATTCTATCGAAGAATCGCTGCAGCGGTTCTGAGGTGTCCTTCAATCTCTTGATATGGGTTATATATCGGTTGGCCTTTACGGCGTAGAGGAAACCTTTGGGGGCGAGCTTGTGCCATCTCTTTACAGATTCGGCCTTCGGGAGGTGGTAGAAGGTGTTGTTGATTTCGACTGTGTCGAAATGCTGTGCGTAGTGCTCGAACCATTTGCTCTTGGCTATACCGGCAGGATAAAACAGCTCTTTCCAGTGGTCGTAATACCATCCCGATGTGCCTATTCGAATGTTGCAGGCCGGATTGCTCATAGAGGATATTTTAACGTTTTGAATGGTTTTGAAAATGGTTATAATTTCAAAATCAGGAATGTAAAAGGAGATAGTAGAATGAATTTTGGCCCACAACAACCTGGCAAGTGGTTAATCGCGGCTGGTATTGTTATAGCGCTGTTAGGTGTGCTTGTTATTGTACTTGGGCGGGTTGGTTTATTTAAGCTGCCCGGTGATTTGGAATTAGGCTCTAAGAACTGGCGGATTTATTTTCCGATAGCAAGCTGCATAATAATCTCGATTATCCTTACGCTTATCCTGTGGCTTATCAGTTATTTCCGCCGTTAAATTGGGGTGTTGCTTAGCGAATATAATTATCATTTTGATTTTACTCATGTCGGGATATAATCAGTTCTATGAAGAACACTGTTCTGAGTGAAATATTTAATGAGATGGCCGATATTATGGAGATACTCGGCGAGGACCGTTTCCGTATTAACAGCTATCGAAAGGTCGGGCGGGTTATAGGTGATATTCCGACCGATATTGAGTTACTGCTGGCAACGGGTGAGCTGGCAAAGGTGCCGGGTATTGGAAAATCGAGTATAGCTAAGATAGAAGAATTTATCAAAACAGGAGTAATAACGGCTCACCGGGAGCTGCTGAAAAAAATCCCGTCGAAATTATTAGAGCTGCTGCGTGTACCGGGGATGGGGCCAAAGGGAGTAAAGGCGGTCTATGAACAACTGAATGTAACAAGCATAGCAGACCTTAAAGGTGCAATAAAGGACGGTTCTTTTGCCGGGCTGCCGGGCTTTGGTGATAAAAAGGCGGCGGCAATTATAAGGGGTATAGAATTTCTGGAAAAGTCAACGGGTCGAATACGTCTCGATGAGGCCATAGGGGCGGCGTATATTGTAACCGATTTACTGCGGGAGTTTGCCGGCACTCAGAGGATTCAGACAGCCGGCTCGCTGCGACGCCGGGCAGAGACCATCGGGGACGTGGATATACTTGTTTCTTCGGGCAAGAGTAAGAAGTCCTCCGAGCGGATTGTAGAGGGATTTACAAAAGCCCAGTTCGTTGAGGAGATACTTGCATCGGGGCCGACAAAAGGCTCGGCGATTATCCGAACCGAGACCGCGCCTGTTCAGGTCGATGTGCGGGTGGTACCGAAGGAGAGTTTCGGGGCCGCGGCACAATACTTTACCGGCTCGAAAGAGCATAACGTGCGCTTGAGAGAGATAGCCATAAAGGCGGGATTGAAGCTGAATGAATACGGCCTGTTCAAGGGGGAAAAAATAGTTGCCGGGCAGGATGAAGAAGAAATTTATCAGAAGCTCAAACTTGCATATATCGAGCCGCTGCTGCGCGAGGACAGGGGAGAGGTTGAGGCGGCAAAGACAAATTCTCTGCCTGAATTGATTCAGATTGGTGATGTCCGGGGTGACTTCCACATGCATACGAAGGCATCCGACGGCAATTGTGAGATATCTGAAATTGCACAGGCCGCGAAAGATATTGGTTATAAATATATTTGTATTACGGACAACTCGAGGTCGTCGGCGATTGCCAATGGTCTTTCGGCCAGGCAACTGGCTCAGCAAATAGAGCAAATACGAAAGCTCAATGAAGAAATAAAAGGCATAACCATCCTGGCAGGGAGCGAAGTTGACATACTTGCCGATGGCTCAATGGATTTCGATGATAAATTGCTTGCTGAGCTGGATTTTGTCATAGCTTCGATACATTCGGGATTGGCGAGCCCGCGCGAGAAGGTGACGAAACGCACGTTGAAGGCGATGGACAATCCTTACGTTAACTGCATCGGTCATCCGACGGGCAGGCTGATAGGCCAGCGGGAGGCGATGGACATCGATATCGCTGCTGTCATTAAGCACGCGGCCCAGACACAGACCGCATTCGAGGTCAATGCAAATCCGTGGCGTCTGGACTTAAAGGACATTCATTGCAGGATGGCTGTCGAGTCAGGGGTAAAGCTGGTCATCGGGACCGATGCGCACAGTATTGCGGGGCTGGGGCTGATGGGCTTTGGTGTGGCGACCGCCGCACGGGGGTGGGTGACGAAGGGCGATGTTCTCAATACCCTTACGGCTGCTAAAATCAAAAGCTGGGTCAAAAGCAAAAGACCGAGATAACGGCACACTCGGTCCGGATTGATGACGTGCGTTTCGTATTTTCAAACAGTTATCATTTCATTATGTTTTTCGCTTTATGCGGCCGATGAAAAAAAATTAAAGAATCCGAAAAAAGACCGAACAAAAGCAAAGTGTTAAAAGTAGAAATAATGAAGTAGAGATAGGCAGGCTGTAATTTATTATATTTGTCCGTGCCATCATAATTCATACGTTTATTATATCATACCAAACCTGCCTTTCGAAGATAAGAAGTTTCCCTAAGTGAAGCGGCGTTGTTGTGCTTTGCCGGGATTGTTCCCGAGTAAAATCGGATTATACGTAATAGGGACGTCGTAAGGTGCCTGCATTGGTCGAAGCTACGGCACTATTGTCTCTATTGCGGGAGAAGTCTCTTATGGATTGATTTGACTGATAATGGAAGTGTGCTGCGGCTGCGCTGGCCGGAGTGTTATTATACATTTATTTTTTTGAAAGGGCAGGAAAATGAGAACAAGAGCAAATAATACCAGATGGCTTCTATGCGTGCTGTTTGTCCTGACGGCGGTGGAAGCAGTTTCTGCACAGACGCCCGGGCCTGATCCATTGGAACAGCCGAAAATCATTTATGTTAATGACGATGCCGACGGATTGAATATCGGGACAAGCTGGAAGGATGCCGTTACTTCCCTGCAGGACGCATTATTGCTTGCCTATTTTTCTGGCAAGCCTGTTGAAATACGCGTTGCCAAGGGTGTTTATACGCCCGATCGAGGGCTTGGTATCATACCGGGAGATCGCACGGCTTCGTTTCAGCTCATAAACGAAGTGACAATTAAAGGCGGCTATGCTGAAAACTTGAGCGGTTGGCGGGGACAGCCTGACGTTCGAGATATCAACCAATACGAAAGCATTCTAAGCGGCGACCTTAACGCCGACGATGGCCCGGGATTAACCAATATCGAGGAGAACAGTTATCATGTGGTAACGGCCAGCGAGACCGACGCGACGGCCATGTTGGATGGTTTCACTGTCACCGGCAGTGGTATCGCCGGCGGCGGCAGAAGCCCTTACGAACATAGCAGCGGGATGTACAACGATAAGAGCAGTCCGACGCTGATTGATTGTACTTTCAGAAGGAACCTGGCGGCGGAAAGAGGCGCCGGGATGTACAACAACGACAGCAACCCCGTATTGTTCAACTGCACATTCAGCGAGAACGATGCGCCGGATGGCGGTGCCGGGATGTACAATAATAATAGCAGCCCGATGCTGACAGATTGCACGTTCAGCGGGAATTCCGTCGGCGGCCATGGTGGCGGCATGTACACCAACAACGGCATGCCTGTATTGCTCAACTGCATATTTACCGGTAACACTGCAGGTATGAGTGGTGGGGGGATCTATAATGAAAAGAGTGTTCCGACACTGACCAATTGCACATTCACCGATAACTCGGCGGGCGGCGGCGGCGGCGGCGGGATGTACAACGAAGAGAGCGTTCCAACGCTGGCTGACTGTACGTTTGGTATTAACTCGACGGAAGGAAGCGGAGGTGGGATGTACAACAACAGCAGCAGGCTGACATTGCTTGGCTGCATTTTCAACGGAAATGCGGCATCAAGAAGCGGCGGCGGCCTGTACAATTACGACAACAGTGAGATGATTCTGAATAATTGTATATTCAGCGGCAATTCAGCCAGAAACGGCGGCGGGATGGAAAATCTTAGCGACAGCTACTCGATACTGCATAATTGTACGTTCAGCGCAAATTTCGCAGAACATGAAGGGGGCGGAATATCCAATATCCAGAATGGCTATCTGACACTGGCCAACTGTATCCTCTGGGCTGATACGCCGGATGAAATACGGGTTGTAGGTCCAGGCGGAAGAGGCGGTATAACCGGTAGATTCGAAGTCATTTATAGTAATGTGCAAAATGGCTGGTCAGGCGAAGGTAATCTCGATAGTGATCCATTATTTGCAGATCCCGAGAATGGTGACTTCCATCTGGAATCTCAGGGTGGGCGATGGGACTCGATTGGCAGTAACTGGGTCGTTGACGCTGTAAGCAGCCCGTGTATCGATGCGGGCAGTCCGGACGAGCCCGTTATTCTTGAGCGTTTTCCCAATGGCGACCGAATTAATATGGGAGCCTATGGCGGTACGCCGCAGGCCAGCCTGTCACTACAATTACTTCCACATTTGTCCGGCCAGGCTTCCAATCCCAGCCCGGCATATGGGGCTGTCGACGTCTATGTAAATGTCACATTGAGCTGGACCTCCGGCTTAAACGCCGTCTCTCATAACGTGTACTTCGGGCCCGATATTAATGACATGCTGCCTGTATCAATTCAGCAGGCCGCAAACGAAATACGACTCGGTACACTGGATTATGGAGTCACTTACTACTGGCGTATAGATGAGGTCGATAGCGAGGGTAAAATAAACACCGGTGCAGTTTGGACATTTACAACAGTTCCTCCGCCGCCTCCACCCAAAGGCAGGGGGTGTTTTCTTGCTGATATGCCCGTATGGGTAGATAGGGAACTTGTGCAAATCTCGAAAGTTGCCGCAGGCCGGACAATTGGTAAACTCACCTGCCTGACAAACACGTCCGTACAAATCGAGAAATTAGAGGAGCACGAAGGGACATTCGCGTGCTATGATGTTTTACTTGAGAGCGGAAATAGTGTCGGCGTGGCTGAGAATCATTACTTCATGGCGAAATCCGGGCAATGGATCTCGCTGCTGAATCTAAAAGCAGGATCAAGACTTCTAACATCAAATGGTTCGATAGGGATTATAAGAGTGACCAAAAGAGCAGTACCTTATATAGGCAAGATCTATAATCTCAAAGTCGAAGGTTCAGACCGCTATCTCATAGGTAAAGACGCAGTCATAGTACGCGATTACTAAGACGCCAGGTTTGTGCTGGCCGGAGTGGATGAGGAGATTTAGGGACTACTGAGAAATAGTGCTCGCTGCGGTATTTCTGAATTCGGCGTTCGAATTTTGCCGACCGATGGGTTACAACTCCAAAGCTGTTATAATATATTGTGTCGCTATGCCTTCTCAATTAGCTAAAATCCTGTTAACCGGTTTGCCGGGCTGCGGTAAGACAACCGCCGTGATAAAGATTATAGAGAGTCTCGCGTGGCACGGCCATTCCTTCGGCTTCGCTCAGGACAGGCTTGGCCGTGCACGGGCTGGAAGCCCGTGCCACCTAAAAGCAGCGGGATTTTATACTCAGGAAATTCGGCAAAATAATGTCCGTAAGGGATTTAGCTGGAAACGGCTCGATGGGACCGAGGGGACACTTGCTCACGTTGATATCAAGGGGCGTTTTAAGGTCGGTAAATACGGCGTTGACGTCGAAGGTTTCGATAAAAATGTGGTCCCTGTTTTGGATATTGAACAAACCGATGCGGATTTGTTTGTTATTGACGAAATTGGAAAGATGGAATGCTTTTCGAAGAAGTTTACCGCCGCAGTGCACAGGCTCTTTGCATCTGATAAACCGGTATTGGCCACTGTGGCACAGAAAGGCTCCGGCCTTATCTCCGAAATAAAGAATTACCCCAATATCCAACTATTTACCCTAACCATTGCCAATCGTGAAAAAGTAGCTGCTGATATTCTGGAAATTCTGTCGTTTTAAGAAGGACTTCATGATTATTCTTTAGCTCCGTGCCTGCGGAGTAGTTCGACCATGTCCTGGTGTCCTACTTGCTCAGCTTTATGTAACGGCGTGTAGTTTCTATTGTCTCTTGCGTAAATATCAGCACTGTTTTTAATGAGATGTTCAGCCAGGTCCAAATGGCCCTGAAGGGCTGCAAGGTGTAAAGGCGTATCGCCATTCTTATCTTTTGTATTAACGTCGGCGCCATTGGTTATAAGCATTGTCATAATACTCGTGTGGTGCTTGGAAATAGTGCAGTGTAGCGGTGTACTTTTGTCCAAATTCTTCGCGTTGATATCAGGTTTGTAGGTTATAAGCAGTTCAACTATATCATCGTGGCCCAGCCATGCTGCGTTATGCAGCGGTGTATTACCCCAGCCATCTTTGGTGTTAATATTGGCCCCATGAGTAATAAGAAATTTGACCATGTCCTTATCATTATCACGAGCTGCCTTGTTTATGGGTGAATCATGATAATTCTTGGTGTTGACATTGGCACCATTAATAATCAGTAGTTTGGCCACTTTTCGATGATTAACACCTTTTGTTCTATTGGCTCTCCATGACCAGAACGCCTCATGCAGGGGTGTATTTCCTTCCTCGTCTTTTAAATTAACATCGGTGCCTGCTTCAATAAGCAGTTCGGTCAGCTTCTCAATACCATTAGAGGCTGCTAAGAATAGCAATTTCTTCTTTTCTTCCTCCGTTTCATCAATATCGACACCTTTTGCAAGAAGTAGATCAGCTAAAAGCACATTACCCTCGCTGAGAGTTTTCATAAGTAGAGTATCACCCTCCGTGTTCTTTGCATTGATATCAGCTCCACTTGAGATAAGCAAATCAAATATATCCTTACTGTTATATCTGTGATAAGTTAAGAAAAATATTGGTGTCTCACCATCATCATCTTTTGCGTGTATGTTGGCACCATTATCTATAAGCAGGGTGACTATATCTTTATTATTAGAATAAACTGCCCGGTGCAGAGGGGTCTGGTCCCAATTATCCTTTGGATTAACTTTAGCGCCTTTATTTATAAGCAGTTCGATAATATTTTTAAGCCCCTGCTGTGCTGCTAAATGAAGTGGTGTTTCGCTGTCGGTATCTTGGGCATTAACATTGGCACCTTTAGATATAAGTAGTACGACTAATTCAATTTGGTTCTTATTAACTGCAATATGTAGTGGAGTTCCTTCATACTTGATATTAAAATTGACATCAGCGCCATTAGCTATAATTAATTCGACTATATCTTTGCTTCTGTTAGCAATAGCTATGTGGAGTGGGGTCTTATCCCATCGGTTCATTAGATTTACATCAGCACCTTTGGTAATGAGTATTTTAGCTATTTCCTTGTAGCCTTCTTGAACGGTGTAGTGGAGGGGCGTTTCCTCATATTGGCCGCACTTGACGTTGACTTCAGCGCCGTTGGTTACGAGCAGAGCGATTAAATCTTTATTACCGGAAGGCAGTGCCAAAAACAGTGACGTCCAGCCGTCTTTATCTTTTACATTTACATCTGCACCGTTTGAGATAAGCAATTCAGCCGCTTCGATATTTCCATTATGTACGGCCTCGTGAAGGGCTGTCCACGTATTCAAATCCCTCTCGTTTACATCGGCACCCTCCGAGATGAGAGATTGAAGAAGCTCGATGTTACCTGCTCTTACGGCCTGGTGCAGGGCTTCTGAGTTTACAGGCTGTTCCTTTTTGCAGCCGGGGGCAAGTAGTATTAATCCCAAAATCAGACAGAAGTATATATTCGCTTTCACTTATAGTTACCTCGTATATACAGACTATCCGCGGTTTCACATATATAAGGCATAAAAAGTGAGAAAAGTAACAAATTTTTTAGTATTTTAAGCAGAATTTTTCGCTTCGGTGTCATCGATAAAATTTAACCCGCTTTAAGGAAAAGACTTGCTATATTGCAGCGGAGAAGTTACAGTTTTGCGAAGTATTATTTTCGGGAAGGCAGATATGGGGCAGGGAGGCCTGCAGTTCCAAGCTGCGCAGCAAAGACAGGAGCCAAAACGTATATGCAGACCGAGCTTGAATATCGAAACCTAATCGAGCTTTTTAACGGGTCACTCAGTAAAATCCCATCTTTAGATAAAGAATGTCTTGAAATCATTCGGCCGGAACGCCGGGAAGTTCTCACCTTCGGGCAATTACAAACACGGGCACGGGATTTTGCTTTATGGCTTATTCAGGACAGGGGTATAGGCATCAATGACAAGGTTGCGGTATTGGGGAAAAACCGTGTGGACTGGGACGTTGCCCTTTGGGGGATTATATTGGCGGGTGCGATGCCTGTCTTGATAGACCCGGAAAGGCCTGTCGAAGGCCTGCAAACGCATCTGATTAATACGGATACCAGGCTGGTTGTTATGGCCGACGATTATCAGGACGAAAATTCCCAACGGGAACTAAGGGAGTGGGCCGACGGTCGGGGTATCGGTCTGATAGAGATGACCGTTTTTGAGAAAGTCAGTACGGATGAGGCCAAAGCAGATGAGTTGTTGAGCAAAGTTTGTGAAAAGAAGAACGCCGAGGATACGGCCGTGATTCTCTGCACTTCGGGTACGACGGGTGACCCGCGGGAAGTTGAGCTGACCCACACCAATTTCATTGCCAACATCCAGGGTTCCGTGGAGAAGATAAGATTAACCCATGAGGATACACTCGGACATATTCTGCCGCCGCATCATTCTTTTGGTCTTACAGTCGGCAAGCTGCTGCCTTTCTGTGTCGGTGCAAATAATGTTTATACCAATCAATACCGCCGGGTGTCCGAACTTATAAGGGACAAGGGGGTGACTATTTTCATTGCAGTGCCTGCTTTATTTACCGTCCTTGCCAAAAAGTTCGAAGAAAATATCTCGACAGTGAAGAAGGAAAAGCCCTTAATCAGACTTCTTGACCACTGTCTGCCGAAGGTAGTGGGAAAAAGAATCATAAGAAAGTTAGGCTGGGACAGGCTTAGATTTTTCCTGTCAGGCTCGGCGCCGATGCCCAAGTGGGTGCTGGATGTGTTCTGGCGCAGGGGCATATTGCTGTATGAGGGCTATGGCACTACGGAAAACTCGCCGGTTTACGGTTTCAATGAGAGTGCGGGTTCGTTAGGCTCTGTCGGTAAACCCATCAACACCCTGCTGGTAAAGATTATCAACGAAGAAGGTCAAAGTTTCCAACCCGGAGAAAAGGGGGAGATCGCTCTGGGCGGGCCGTGTATTATGAAGGGCTACTACAAGAATCCCAAGGCAACTCAGGCCGTAGTGACTACGGATGATAAGGGCGTTCGGTGGCTGCATACGGGTGATTTGGGGTATCTGGATGAGGATGGTAACCTTTATATTACCGGCAGGAAGAAATACCTGATTGTGCTGCCGGGTGGTAAAAACGTGAATCCCGAATCACTGGAATCGGCTCTTTCGCAGGCCGACTATGTAAGCGAGATATTAGTGGTACCTGATATCCGAAAGGACACGGTCGGCATAGAACAGGAGACGGTCAGGGCAATCATCCGGCCGGACTGGGACGTAATAGAGGCCAACACCAGTTTTTCATATTCCGATTTGGTAAAGCAGCCTCAGGTCCTCAGGTCACTCGTCTGGCAAAGCGTTCATGAATGCCAGAGAAAGAGCAGGCGGTTGTCCTCTTATGAAAAGTTGTCATCGCATAATCTTGAAATAAGAATAGAAGAATTTCATAAGACCTCTACCGGAAAGATTAAACGAGAAGTTTATATGAAATTATGATAAGATAATATTGTGGATTCAGCGGATTAAGAAATATTCTCTGAAATTCTATTGATTAAAGTTTTAACCGTTTTGTTTTAAAAAAATAAGTTTCATATCAATTCGTCCCTTTTAGGAGGTTTTGCAATGCAAGGTTCTATTTCCCGTCGTAATTTTCTTAAGACCGCCGCGGCCGGCAGTGCCGCACTGGCAATGTCAACTACAAGCTACTCCCGTGTTATCGGTTCCAACGACCGGATATCTATTGGCATTATAGGCTGCGGTGGACGTGGTGTTGGCGCTCATATGCCGGGAATTTACAAACACAACGACAGTCAAAACTTTGAAATTACCGCGGTTTGTGACCCCTGGCGGGTGCGTCAGGATGCGGCCTCGGCCAAGGTCAAAGAATGGTACGGACGCGAGGCGAGAAAATTCTCTTCTTATCGTGACGTGCTGGCTCTGAAGGATGTGGATGCTGTTATGATTGCTTCGTGTGACCACCAGCACACAATACACCTTAAAGCGGCCGCCAAGGTACGCAAAGATGTCTATTGTGAAAAGCCTCTGGCAAGGAGGCTTGACAGGCTCAAGGATGCCTGCGATGCCGTGAAAAAGGCTAATATTGTAGTTCAAATTGGAACCCAGTTGCGAAGTTATCCTACCTTTACCGGGTGCCGGAAGCTTTACAAGACAGGGATTCTCGGCAAGGTGGGGCGTATCGAGCAGTGCCGTAACAGTGAGAGACCATACTGGTATGGATACGTCAAGGACGTCAAAGCCGAGGACGTGGACTGGAAAGAATTCCTGATGGATACCCCTTACCGGATGTTTGACCCGGTATTGTATTCAGGCTGGTATGGTTACAGGCAGTTTTCCGATGGGCCGATTCCGGGTCTTGCGAGTCACTTTATCGATCTTGTGCACTATATTACCGGCGCGAAGTTCCCCGCGAGCTGTGTTTGTCTGGGCGGTACGTTCACATGGAAAGACGAGCATAATTTTACATGTCCCGACCATGTTCAGGCCATGTGGATTTATCCGGAGGGGTTTATGGTCAGTTACTCGACGAACTTCGGCAACGGCAGCGGGAACAGCTTCAAGATCTTCGGCGACCAGGGCGTGATGGACATGGTCAACTGGAATGCCCCTGTTCTGACGGCCGAAGGCGGAGGTAAGAGGATGGGCCGGATACGCGGCAGAAAGCCTGTGGAAGAGGTTCAGCGTCCCGACCACTTCCTGGACTGGTTACAATGTCTGCGAACACGTAAGACACCGAACGCTTCCATTGATGCCGGTTATCAGCATGCGGTCGCCTGCATCATGGCGATGCGGTCGTATGACACCGGACACCGGATGATATACGAACCCCAGAGACGTGAAATTCACGAGGGATAGAATTCGTGTGTCATTTTGAGTTTGCTTAATTTGTATTAAAAGGCTTCTGCAAAATTGAAGTTAGGCATACTTTTGGAAAGAAAAAATCTCTTTTTTTATTTTTTCTTTCCAAAAACGATTTGTGTAAAGTTTTACTTGATACTATGTTACAAAACGGCATCCAATTATTTTTAGAAAATCGTGAAAAAAGATTTTCTAAAATAATATATGCCTAACTTCAATTTTGCAGAAATCATTTTGTATTAAAAAGTAAGGAGAAAGAACAGATGAGCACTTATGAACAACTGAGCCGCAGAGATTTCCTTGACAGAACATTAAAACTTGGCGCCGCAGGCCTCGCAGCCTCATGTGCCGCGACATCAATTGAAACTGCTCTGGCGAACGAGAGAAATGACCGCTGGCAAATCGGTTGCTATACGCGACCCTGGGCTAAGTACGATTATCGGGTGGCTCTCGACGCCATCGCTGAGGCGGGTTTTAAGTATGCCGGCCTGATGACATCCAAATCCGGGCTGGTAATTTCGGCTGATACTTCGCTTGAAGAGGCCCGGCGGGTCGGGCGGGAGGTGAAAAAACGCGGCCTGAAGGTTCCATCGATATATGGTGGCGGCATTCCAGTGGCAAAGTCACTTAAGGCGGGCATCGAGGGCATGAAGAAACTTATTGACAACTGCGCCGCCTGCGGGGCGACTAACCTGCTGATGGGCGGGACAGGTAATAAGAAGCTCTTCAAGTTATATTACAAGGCCATTGCCGAGTGCTGCGATTATGCCCGGGAGAAAGGGTTAGGTATCAGTATCAAGCCGCACGGCGGGCTTAATGCCACCGGGCCGCAGTGCCGCAAAACAATTGAAATGGTCGGCCACAGGAACTTTGGTATTTGGTACGACCCGGGTAATATCTATTTCTACTCGGACGGCAAGCTCGACCCTGTTGATGATGCCGCTACCGTGGACGGGCTTGTGGTTGGTATGTGTATCAAGGATTACAAGCACCCGAAGAATGTGGCAATAACACCGGGAATGGGGCAGGTAAACTTTCCTGCGGTTTTTGCACGCCTTAAAAAAGGAGGCTTTACACACGGACCGCTCATCATAGAATGCCTTGACCCGGGAGATGCTAAACAGTCTATTGTCCAGGCCAGAAAAACCAGATTGTTCCTGGAAGAGCTGACCGGACAGAAGACTTCATCTTCGAGAAAGAATTCTGTTAATGCTGAATTGACAGCAGGTCTGGCGGTTATTGATATAACGCCCCCGGTTGGTTATAGAATGAGCGGATATTTTAGCGAGCGTTTGAGCACCGGCACGTCGAATCCGCTTCGTGCAAAGGCGATAGTCCTTCGCCAGGGTGACACAAGCGCGGCTTTGGTCTTCTGTGACATAATAGGTTTGTCGCTCGATGTTTCGTCGCGTGTGCGTCAAATAGCAGCCAAAAGGACCGGTATTCCGGCTGAAAATATCCTTATCGCCGCAACGCACAGCCACACGGGGCCGCTCTACTTCGGTGCTCTCAGGAAACACTTCCATAACCTTGCCATAGCCGAACACGGCAGGGACTCATGTGAGAAAGTGGATTACTCGTCTGAGCTGGCTAAGAAAATCATAAGGGCAATAACACAGGCCAATTCGAAAGCAGAGCCCGTCCGGCTCAATGTGGGAGTTGCTGAGCAGGATGGTCTTTCATTCAATCGGCGGTTTCACATGAAAAACGGGACCGTTCGGTTTAATCCCGGCGTTATGAATCCTGATATCCTCCGGCCTGCCGGGCCGATTGATCCTGATGTTGGGATTGTGTTTTTCAATAAGGCCGGGGACGGCAGTCCCAATGCGGCGCTTGTGAACTTTACCCTTCACCTCGATACTGTTGGCGGAACAAAGTACGCTGCCGATTATCCTTTCTATATAGAGCAGTCCCTGCGGCAGGTTTATGGCAATGATTTTGTCCTTCTGTTTGGCACAGGTACATGTGGTGACATCAACCATATCGACGTAACCAGGAGAGAACGGCTCAAGACGGACTTCATTGGAAATACGCTGGCTCAAACGGTGAAGGCAAAAGCCCGGTCTCTGGAGAATATTGCCGGGCCTTCGCTTGCGGTGCGTAGCGAAATTGTCCGGGTGCCGCTTCAGCGTTACGGGCCGGATAAGGTTGCCTGGGCCCGTGAGAACATTAAGAAAGTCGGCACCAGTGAGCTTTCGTTTCTCGAACAGGTCGAGGCATATAAGATATTAGCTATAGAGATGCGCCGCAGCGAGACAATCGGGCTTGAAGTGCAGGTTTTTCGACTGAGCAGTGACGTGGCGGTGGTCGGTTTGCCGGGAGAGGTTTTCGTTGACCTGGGTCTTGCTGTCAAACGGGCCAGTCCGTTTGCGACTACGTTAGTTATTGAGCTGTGCCAGGATGCCCCCGGTTATATCCCTACGAAGAAGGCGTTCGCCGAAGGCAGTTACGAGACGGTCAACTCGCGGGTTGCTCCCGGAGGCGGCGAGAAGATGGCTGAGGCGGCTGTACGGCTTTTGAAGGAGCTTGGAACATCATAAGTACATATTACCTGATACATGGCAGCTATTCTTTTATTCCGACGGGCCGGAATTAAAATTGCATATATGTATCCGGAGATTACAATGGAGCACCGGATGTTCCGTTGTATCGGGACGGAGACTTGAGAAGATAATTGAAACAATCATAAGAGCGAAAGCTGCTTATGACCTATTCCCTTATGAAAGGAGGGCTACGACATGTCGGAAAAACAAGAAGTTTCAGTTGTGAATAAGCAAAGAGAGCCGATTTCCCGCCGCCGGTTCATTGCCGGGGCCGGTGCGGCGGCTCTGTCGTTTACGGTGGTCAAACCCGGGCAAGTGCGCGGTTTCAATGCCAACTCGAAGGTTGACCTGGGTATAATCGGATGTGGCGGCCGGGGGACATGGATAACCGGCCTGTTTAAAGAGCATGGCGGATACAATATTGTTGCAGTAGCGGATTATTTTCAGGACAGGATTGACAACTGCGGCGGTAAATTTGGCGTGCCGCAGTCCCGCCGTTATCCGGGCCTGTCAGGTTACCACAGGCTGCTTGAAAGGGTTGATGCAGTAGCGATTGAAAGCCCGCCGTATTTTCATCCGGAGCAGGCCGCGGCGGCGGTGGATGCAGGTAAGCATGTTTATGTCGCCAAGCCAATCGCGGTGGACGTGCCGGGCTGTCAGAGCATCGGCGAAAGCGGAAGAAAAGCGTCGGGTAAAAAAAAGTGTTTCCTTGTGGATTTCCAGACCCGAGTCGATGAATTCTATCTCGAAGCGCTTAAACGTGTCCGCAACGGCGCAATAGGAGATTTCGTTTTTGGCGAGGCGATATATCATGCAGGTTGTCCTTTTGGGCGTATGTACGATACATGGAGGAAAGCCCCGAATGATTCTGAGAATCGTTTACGGGCATGGGGGCTGGATAAGATAATATCCGGTGATATTATTACCGAGCAGAATATCCACACGCTCGATGTGATGAGCTGGATTATGGATTCCGAGCCTGTTTATGCGGTTGGGACGTGCGGTAGGACTGTTCGTCCTGTCGGGACCTGTAACGACCACTTTACCCTTATGTTTGAGTATCCGAACAACATAGGTATCACGTTCAGCTCAAGGCAAATCGAGGGTCACGGCACTAAGCCTGATGGTATCCGAAACCGTATGTTCGGTTCCAAAGGTGTGCTTGAAACGGAATACGGCGGATGGGTACTGATTCGGGGAAAGGATGAAACCTTCTATCGCGGCGGAAGAAGCCCCGGTATTTATAAGGACGGCGCCGTTACGAACATCAAGACGTTCTATAATAGTATTGCCGAAGGCAAATATGATAATCCGACGGTTGCATCGAGCGTTCGCAGTAATCTTGTGACGATTCTTGGCCGGACCGCTGCGTACACCAAACGCAAGGTAACATGGAGAAGGCTTCTTAAGAATCCTGAGAAGCTTGATGCAAATCTTAAAGGTTTGAAAGCATAGGGATATTGAGTATGGAAATAAAACAATCAGGAATAACTCGACGGCGGATGCTGGTCAATGGGGCGAGTGCCCTGGCGGGTCTTTCTGTGGCTGCCTCGTGCAGGCCATTCGCCCGGGAGAGGATAGAGAAACCTCGTGGTTTCAAAATCGGGGTCTGCGATTGGACCATAGGAAAGAGGGCGAACCCGATCTCGCTTGAGGTAGCCAAAAGAATCGGGCTTGACGGCGTGCAGGTGGATTTCGGAAGGGCCGAGGATAAACTGCCGCTGTTTGATGCCGATTTGCAGAGGAAATTTCTCGATGAGGTGATCAGGCAGGATGTGCAGATTGCATCACTGGCGATGGGCGTTCTCAATAACATTCCTTACAAGAGCGACCCTCGCGCCGAGCAGTGGGTTGCCGATGGTATCGATGTGTGCAGGACGCTGGGTGTAAACGTTGTTCTTTTGGCGTTTTTCGGCAATGGTGATTTGAAGGACGACAGGAAGGGAACAGATGCTGTTGTCGAGCGGCTCAAACGGGTGGCTCCGAAAGCGGAAAAGGCCGGGGTGTTTCTTGCTATCGAGTCCTGGCTCAGCGCCGATGAGCATATGGATATTATCGAGCGGGTCGGCTCGAAGAATATAAAGGTATATTACGATGTGGCGAATTCCCATAAAGCGGGCTATGACATTTATTCAGAGATACGGCAGCTTGGCAAGCATATCTGCGAGTTTCACGCCAAGGATTACGACGATTTGTACGGTAAGGGCTCGATTGATTTTGTAAGGGTGCGAGAGGCGATGGACGATATCGGCTATCGGGGATGGTTCGTGATGGAAGGGACGAAGATGCCGCTGGGTGTTGAGGAAAGCTGCCGTTATGACGCCGAATACCTGCGGGGCATTTTTCCACCCATCGTGTAAATGCAACATTCGGACGGCTTA
>Ga0114922_10002170_pt1 | contig 18507 bp, 11 predicted proteins | sample AartaG_FD_100975 | JGI IMG/M metagenome (GOLD analysis project Ga0114922, IMG submission 100975) | Deep subsurface microbial communities from Aarhus Bay to uncover new lineages of life (NeLLi) - Aarhus_00045 metaG | ecosystem: Environmental > Aquatic > Marine > Oceanic > Sediment | place...
AGATTTTGTTCTCATTTGCCTGTTCCTTTCTCATTGGTTTTTGAATAACTGAATGATAACAGGAACAGGCTTTTTTTGCATAAGTTTTTACATAAATTTCTTTCCGCAACAGGAACTAATTAGGAAAACGAATGGTTTCTTTAGTCTGTTTGTGTTTATTGTTGGGGGCTGGTTTCCTTCTGAGGATTCGTATCAGACTGTTTCAAAAGCTTTTCCTTCCCGCTTGCGTGGTGGGTGGGCTTTTGGGACTTCTGATTATCCAGATGCTTGCGGCGATGGATGGCCTCGGTGAGCCGATTCAACGAATAAACATCGCCATTTCCGGGTGGACCGGGCCGTGGAGAAAACTCCCGGCCTTTCTTGTCAACATTGTCTTTGCATGCCTGTTTTTAGGTGTCAAGCCGCCGAAGTTGTCCAGTCTCTGGCGCCGGGCGGCACCGCAGGTGGCGTATGGCCAGATTGTCGCATGGGGCCAATATGTAGTAGGTCTCGGACTATGGGTCTTTGTTCTCGGCTGGGTATTTAGTCAGTTTCCCGCAATGTTCGCCGGCATCCTGCCGGTCGGCTTCGAGGGCGGCCACGGCACCGCTGCCGGGATGGGGCCCGTCTTCGAAGAGCACGGCTGGGCCGCCGGAAGAGAGTTCGCTTTGACCAGCGCAACTTTCGGGATACTCTCGGCCATCATCGTGGGGATGATACTTATCAACTGGGCCATCCGTCGCGGCTACGTTCAGGGCAGTACTGACCCCAGCCAGATGGCCAAAGCTAACTCTCCGGGTATCGTCCCCGCAGGCATCCGCAAGAACGCAGGAAAACTGACCGTAAGCGGAGATGTACTGGAGACGTTCAGTCTGCATATCGTAGTGGTCGGCATCGCCGTAGGGATTGGCTATCTCATAAAACTGCTTCTTGTACTTTTGGAAGGCTCGATTCCGTTTCTGCTCAAGTACAAATTATTGAGCAGCTTCCCGCTGTTCCCGCTTTGTATGCTTGGCGGCCTTATCGTGCAGATTCTGGAGGAGCGTTTCGACAAATACCGGCTCATCGATTTAGGTTTGATGCGGCGAATCCAGAACACCTCTTTGGATTTCCTCGTGGTAGCGGCAATAGCAACGATAAATCTGGAAATAATAGTGGCAGGACTCGTTCCTCTACTGATACTGGTTGCAGCCGGCATCGCCTGGAACGTTTTCTGCGTTCTTGTGCTGGCCCGCAGAGTACTGCCGGACGCGTGGTTCCAGCGAGCTATCGCGGAGATGGGCCAGTCGATGGGCGTAACGGCTACGGGTCTTCTGCTTCTGCGGGTGGTTGACCCGGACTATGAAACGCCGGCTGCCGATGCCTTTGCGTGCAAACAGCTCGTTCACGAGCCGTTTATGGGCGGCGGATTGTGGACAGGTGCCGCTATTCCTCTTATTGCAATTGCAGGAGCGGGGCCGGTACTGGCGATTGCCACGTTTGCGCTTGTTTCGTGGCTGGTCGTACTATTTTACTTTCGGCCAGGCTTCTCCAAAGACCGGTCGGGCTAATATAAAGTGCAAAGGCAGAATTGGTCGTTGACGGTAAAGAGGTTTTTGTGTAGAATATTAACTTTGATAAGGTGGGGGCAGACGAACTTTTTTGCTTTTAGTGGTGAAAGTAGCTCAGTTGGTAAGAGCACTGGATTGTGGATCCAGGGGTCGCGGGTTCGAATCCCGTCTTTCACCCTTTCCTGGGGCCGTTAGTCAGCGATAAGTACGGCCATAGATGCCATTAACCGCGATTTAGAAATAATACTTTACCCTCAATCCTATCCAGAAATCGTTCAGCTTTTCTCCGTATTCAGTATATGAGTCTCCGATAAGAAAGGTTGTTCTGAGTCGCAGCTCTACATTTTTGACTCCGGTGTACAGCAATTCCGGGCCAACGGAAAAGCTTCTGTCATTAATGTTAAATATTCCTGTTAGTGATGGCGTAAAATATAATATATCAAACGGCTCTTTCTGACTGACGCGCAAGTAGAGGTAGTCCCTCATAGGATTTTTTCTGTTGTAGCTTCCTCCGGCTACGTTTGATGCTTTTCTCAGAAGAGAGTCATCAGCCGAGGAGAGATACGTATCGTAGCCCTGGTCTATGAACGAGAAGTAATCTGTCATTTCACTCTTAGTGAAGCCTGTCGCATCGTGAAAATACTCAAAGATATATGTTGTGTCTGATTTGGTCAGGTATCGGAGGCCAAGCAGATAGCTTGTTGCGTCATATTCTTTACCAAAGACTGTTCCATCACTGTTGATAAATTTTTTTTCATAATCATTGATGAATGCAAGCTCTCCGTGTATCTCAAAATTAGAGGTGATGTTCCTTGAAAAATCCATCCCGTATCGGTTTGTTTTGCCTCCACCTGTAAGAAAAATAAAGTCAATATCCGTGTCATATAGTAGAAAATACGTCTTTCCTGCAAAATTCAACCGGTCAACCTTTCCGAAGTCGTCATTTATGTGTTCGTAGACAGGCATCAAAACGGGTGTGAAAGAGAATGTTTTTAAAGGGCCGTCAAAACTTTTAATGTAATCCGCGGATGCCACCACAAAGCCTTCACGAGCCAGTTCCGGGTCGTAGGGGTCTTTGGTTCTGTCCAAAAATGCTACAGGGTTCCACGCATATCCTTTGCCCCATTTTAACGTTTTTTTACCTATATTGAAATTAAACGTCGATGATGGTCTTAATGCCATATAGCCTTCATAAAGTGTTGTTTCATCCGACCATCCGAGATAGGAATTTCTCAAGTCGGTGTTTACTATTGCACGAAATTCCGTGGTTCCCTTTTTATAGCTGCCGTCTAACAACGCCGTAAAGTTGTATTCTTCACGGATATTTTCTTTGTCGCGGTCATACAATTTGAGCTTGTGTAATGCAGAACCCTTATCCAACCCGAAAAGAACGGGACGAAATTCGACATATCCCCCAATATGCAAAGGCTTTTCTTCTATTTCTGACAGGTCAAAGGAATACTCTTCCTCGGCTAAAGCCATTCCATAAGAAAGTATTAACAAAATCGCAAGTGCCGCCCATAATCTCATTGTCTCAATGATTCCAGATTTGGCATAAATGTGAGTGTAAAGACCTCATCTTTGAATGTTCTTTTTTTGATGTTTGCGAAGAGCATCACAGATTTATATCCCTTATGTAGAGGGCTGTCGGTCTCAATAACCGACGGCCTTACTATTTTGTTCCCAAAGTCCCTGGTTTGTTTGAAATAAATTGTTTTTATGAGCATGGAAGCTTCGGTAAGACACTGGACCTTGATAGGCAGGATTTTGTCTTTATCCACCCACATTTTCAATTTGTCGTATGCTACAGTTTTTGTTTTTGCCTTAAGGTTCAAAATATACTTATCGCCCAACTCTTCCATTTTCTCGACAAAATATTCCGCTGCATAATCAAGGCGCAATATGTCGGAGTTATTAAATACCCCTCCCACCACTGACTGAAGGCTTGTTATGCGAATTGGTTTGCCTACATTCGGAATGTAAAGCCACATATTTTCGACGAGTCTTAAGGTGCTTCTGCCTTTTTCGCTTGCAGGTGAAATAAATAGTGCTGCAACTTTATCTCTTCCCTTCTTGACGGTAAAAAGCACATACTCCCTTTTTCTGCCGTTAGGCTCGATGTTTATCAGTTTTCTATACGACTCATAGGACACGGGGCTGAGATTCCTATCCAGCTTTATCAGAATCTGATTACCAGGACCCAAAACTTTCTTTACGGCATCGAGAACCACGCCCTGGAGTTTGAAATAATTCGTACCATTACTCCTCATGACCCCAATCATTTTTTCACCAAAGTTTTCAGCAATTACTATAGTCGCGCCTTTGTCGGCAAGAAGGTTCGCCGTTTGCTGCCCTGCTCTGCGCTGTGCATCTTTGTAAGGATTGGCAAGAACCTCTATTAGTTCGCCCGTATCGTTGAATATAAGATAGTATGGGCAGTGGCCTGCTTTGCTGCTTATAGATGACCTGGGGTCTTTGCTGTTCGATGCGACTGCAATTTTCACCGCATTCTTCTGAGCAGCGTAAGCCATGACCGGCAGCAGAAACAGGACGACCAAAGTTGAGAAAAGTGACTTCTTCATATCAAATTACCTCCTAAACATGTCTCAGCGCGTCTATCGGGTTCATCCTCGATGCTTTATAGGCCGGCTGAAGACTTGCCAATACTGAAATGGTTATTACTATTATTGAAATCAGGAGAATATCCTGTGGATTTATGCCCGGAGAAAGCAAAAGCCCTTTTTGCCTGCCGAAATTAAAGGAGACTTTAGCAACGTTAAGCACAGAGATAACGGCAATCCCCAGAATATCTCCAACTACTGCACCAAAGAGCCCGAGTGAGAAACCCTCTATGAGAAACATTGCCACTATTTTTCCCGGCAGTGTGCCTATGGCGGCAATAGTACCGATTTCCCTTACGCGTTCGTACACCGCCATAACCATAACATTCATTATGCTTATAAGCACAATGGCTATGAGCATCAGCTTTACAAAGAAAGTCATCACATCAATCATCCTGGCGATATTATAAAAAGGAGAAAGCTTTTCCCACGTGTGCACCTCAAAGGCAGGCTTGCCCTGCTTGTTTAGCTCTTTCGAGAGCTCCCCCTTCAATCTGTCGAACACCTCTTGAAGTTTGTCAAAGTTTTTTAGCCTTATGGCAATTTCGCTTATCTGAATCGTATCCATTCTAAGGATTTCCGCAGCATCATCAATGTGGATATATCCATCTCTGCCGCCGGGGCCTGTCGCACTTTCAAGTATTCCCCCAACTCGAAATTGTTTTCCGTTAACAGAACCGTCCCTATTAGTTGCAATGACAACAACTGTATCACCAACCTTGACCTTCATTCCCTTTGCAAGTAGCTCAGGCACAAGAATTTCCCCTGTTCTTATGGTTCTTTCTCCTTCTCTTACCCTCGAGAGAAGCAGTGGAACAGTCCCGGCTTCATCTTCAGGATAAACGCCGTTGAGTCTTACGTTGGTTGTTTCAACAAAGTTACTGAACATTCCCCCGAACTTTATTCTCTTTGCATAAGCCTCTATATCAGGTGTCTGTTTTATTGCCTTCTCGATTTTTTGCAAGGCGTTCGGACCCAGGTTCAATGTAAGGGGCAGGCTGTCTATGGACGCCACATACCCCTTTTTGTGTATCTGGATATGGCCGAGGAAGGAGTCTGTTATCTGCCCAATCATCATATTCTTAAATGAGCCTGATACCGAGATAAACACCAGGACAGATACAACCCCAACGGTAACTAATGAAACAGTCAGAAGCGTCCTTCTTTTGTATCTCATCAGGTTTCTTACTGCGATTTTGAATAAGTCAAACATTATTCTTAAACCTACCTGCCGTCCAGCTCTCCATCTTCCAGGGTATATACAATTTCAGCTTCCCCGACGATTTTCTGGTCATGGGTTGAAAAGATAAAAGTTGTGCCGAGCTCATTTTTCATCTTTTTCATAATATTGATAACCATATATGCAGTTTTGTGGTCAAGATTGGCAGTTGGCTCATCGGCCAAAACGAGCTTTGGTTTGGTCACTAATGCCCTTGCTACAGCGACCCTCTGCTTCTGTCCACCTGATATCTGGTCAGGATATTTGTCTCTCAGTTCGGCCATTCCCACTGCATCAAGCAGGGCGAGAATACGCTGCTTCCTTTCACTGGAAGGGGTGTTCTGTACCAGAACGAGTGGATAGCCCACATTTTCATAAACAGTGAGCACAGGAATAAGATTGAAATCCTGGAATATGAAGCCGATTTTCCTGCCTCGAAAAGCTGCCGCCATACGTGTATTAAGAGTTGAGACGTCTGTGTCATCTACGCGCAAGATACCTGAAGTTGGCTTATCCAAACACCCAATAAGGTTCAAGAGTGTTGTCTTTCCACTGCCGGAAGGACCAACGAAAGAAACAAAGGAGGCGGGTTCAACCCCGAAATTCAGGCCCTTTAGCGCTTCGACCCTCGTCTCTCCCTTCAGGTACGTTTTGGACAAATCGTGCGCTGCTATCAAGCTCATAGACCTATTCCTTCAAGCATTTCGGTGTACAATAAACTCACATCCTTTTTTTACTTGCTGCCTACAGTCCTTTTCCTGTCAAGTATTATGCTTCCGAGAGCCCTTCTTGCAGGATAGTGGATACTCAAGTCAAAAAGTTACACCCCCACAAAAACAGTTGCAAAGTGAAAACTGCTCCCCTGGCCCCTGCACGATTTTACATAGACCTGGATTTCCTATATAACTTTCTATATTCTTGCCCAGCTACATCGCTGGGCTTCATTTCCAATAGAATATCAGGTGTTTGATGAACAATCAAATCTCTATTGGCTTTTTGAGGATGTTTCAGCCGGTAAAACCGAAAAAATATGAATTTTGCGGTTAAATATCAATATTTTCACGTACTTATGTTATAATATCTATTGTACTTGCTTGCATAAGGAGCCGTTTATATCGGAGGATACGCACAAGAATTAATCCGGTGAAGAAAGGCTGAAATGAGCAGGAGGACAAATCTGAATATCTGCCGGGCGGTGGCATCTTTTCTGGTGATGGTGTTGATGTGCTCGGTGGTGTGTGGGGAGACGATTAAGCCTTCGCCGTACTGGAAGAACCAGATATCCTACCCGAATGAGCCGTTTCGTGTGGTGGGGGATTCTGCCAGCGACCCTGACTGGGTGAAGTTCACCATCATCCTTTCCCCTTATGACCCCAACGTGGTCTATTTCCAGGACAGCCAGCAGTACACGTTCCATTACCATTTCGCAATGGAGCTGTTAGACCCGTTCATCGATATGAACGCGAGTGAATATGACCAGGTTACGCTTTATGAACAGGGTCAACAGGCTGTCCTTGGCGCGGTCATAATGCCTCCGAGCGGCGGTTATCCCACTCCGCCGGTCCTGCCGGAGTACGGCATCCAGTTTGTTCGGCTTGACCCATATACCAGAGAAGAGATTGCTGAAATGTTCAATGTGGTCAAGACAAGTATCATCTCCGAGCCCGGTGTGCAGGCATTCTACTTCCCCAGCTATGAACAACTCGCAACGGCAGAAGCGAACCGCGAGTGGTTTGACTCGCAGGGTATCCCGATAAGTTCCACCGGGCGCTGGGCAAAAGGCAACGCCTGTTACTCCGAGGGGTGGGCATTGGGCGAGTTGAAATTCTTTGCGGGCGACCAGATTCAAAGTGCATACCTATCGGGCGAATTGGAGCCGGGTGACATCCTTTTGACGGACGGTGTTCCTGCCGAGGTTCCCTTCGTTGCCGGCATTATCTCGCTGCTGGCGTCAACGCCGAACTCACACGTGGCGATACTGGCAAAGACTTACCGCGTTCCCTTTGTTCACTTAGCACTGGCCGAGGACGCAAACCGGGTCCAGGAACTGGTTGGCCATAAAATAGTGCTGCGCGGTTACTATACGTACAACGGCTGCGAGGTGAGGCTGATTGACGTCGAAGGCGTTCTCGACGATGCGACGATTGCCGAGATATTAGCGCTGAAGGCGCCGCCCGTGTTGGATATTTCACCGATGGCCAATTATGGTGCATACAGCGCTTCTACGGAAGATTTATTGCCAGCGGACATTAAGTACTTCGGGGGTAAGGCAGCGAACTTTGGAATTCTGCGTACCGCTATCGGCAACAAGTCGCCGGTTGCGGTCGCATTTTCGTTTGATTTGTGGAACGAGTTTCTCGACCAGAGTATTTTCGGCGGCAACACACTGCGGGAAGAAATTTCAGAGCGTCTATCAGGCTACAGCTATCCACCATCAGATATGGCGGCGTTGTCATGGGAACTCGAAGGGATTCGCGAGGGTCTTTTCAAGAATACATATATTACCAGCTTCACACCGCAGCTTGAGGATGCCATCACAGCGACGCTGCAGGACCCAAATTACGGATTCGACCCAAATCAGAAAATCCGCTTTAGAAGCTCGACCAACGTCGAAGACAGTAATCAGTTCACGGGAGCCGGCTTATACGACAGTTTCAGCGGATGCCTTGCCGATGATTTGGACGGCGATAACCAAGGGCCATGCCTCTGCGATCCGGATGAGAACAACGAACGTGGAGTCTTTAGGGCCATCCGGAAGGTTTTCGCCAGCTTTTATAATGACAATGCCTTTCTCGAACGGCTGCGTCACGATGTGAACGAAGCTGATGTTGGGATGGCACTGCTGGTGCACCACTCCTTTCCGGATGAATTTGAATTGGCAAATGGTGTGGCAATCCTCAAGAAATGGTATAGCTACTGGGACATTGAGCTGGTAACCCAGTTGGGTGCGACCTCGGTGTCCAATCCCGGGGACGGTTCCCTGCCGGAGGAAGTGAGCGTCAGCGTCTATTCCTTTGGGACATATCTGACGTTGATTCGCCAGTCTAATCTTGTGCCCTTAGGCGCGACTGTGATGGATTGGCAGGACGACTACATCGCATTGTCAGAACTACTTGTAGCAGTCGGAGAAGATTACAATAACGTCACCGGCCAGGATTATTTTCTGCTTGACCTTGAATATAAAAAACTCGCCCCCGGCGGTGCCGCGATACCGGCGGGCGGACTGGTAGTTAAGCAGGTCCGTGAAATTCCACTGCCTGACACAACGCAGCGAATCACGCCATTTTTAATCAACGAACCTGTGGAGTTCTGTACCTTTCAAGGAGAATGTAGTGATATCTTCGCCAACCATCGCCTCAAGTCAAAATGGCTATTTGAAACCAAGAGCCTCCGGCTTACGCCAAAAAACTTAGAGGATTGCTTTTATACGTCGGTAGCGCTGGAATATTTGGCCGACAATCGTGTTCTTGCTATGAGCGGAGAACTGCCGCTATTGCCGAAAGCCTTTCATAATTACGATGGAACGGACACAACAAATGACGGCTGGTATATGCACCACTTAGCTAATCCACGCAGTTGCAACCTATACACGGACTATATACCAATCGAGGTAAGGATCGATGAGAGTCCGATGTTGACACTTCTTGATATTCGTTGGCTTACCGTTGGAGTTGAATACAACGAGCCTGTCCTGTCGTGGGAGTGGACAGGCCCGAACACGACTACGACGGACATGATTTGTCTTCGTCCCTGTCCGCAGCCGCAATCCGGGGACCTTTTGCAGCAGCGTTCTTTTGAAGGGGCGAAGGGTGTGTCGATATCCACTTCCTTCTATTGGCCTCCGGACCCCGGCGCCGCGGCCGGCTATACGGCTCCGCTGTCACGCTGGGTCGAAACGGTCATCGAAGGCTACACGAGCGAGCCGATTGTCCTGCACGGCTGGTACTCCCAAACCTATCGGCCGGAGCACCACAATTTTGCCGAGCACTTCGTGTATGAGCCGAGGCTGGAGGCCGGGATATCCCAGCAGATTCTGGACGAATTGCGTGCGAAGGACATTCGGCTGATTCACTTTTATTATAACTTTGGCGGCGGGTGGGTCACGACCTACGGCTTCGAGGACAAGCCTTTCTACCCGGCTGATATTGATGGTGACAAGGACACGGACCTGCCGGACTTTGCCTTGTTAGCCGAACGTTGGCAGGATGCTGTCTGCGATGAGTGCGGCGGGGCAGAGCTTACCGGCGACGGGCGCGTGACGTGGGATGATTTGCGGGAGTTTGCCTACAACTGGCTGGCCCCGTTAGAAATTTCACAAATGCCACCCGAAAAGAGCGATTTCTAACCCAAGTTACGCAGTTATGAGGTTGGATAGAGGTTTTTGATAGCACCAAAGGTGATTTTTGCAAAAAGTCTTCACTACATTTGCGCTATTTCGTCTATTCTGCGATGATTGCGGCGGGGCAGACCTGACCGGCGACGGGCGTGTGACGTGGGATGATTTGCGGGAACTTGCCTATTACTGGCTGGCCCCGTTAGAAATTTCACAAATGCCACCCGAAAAGAGCGATTTCTAACAGGGCTGGCTGGTGTCGAATAGATTTGCTACAGCCTTACATTAAAGACAAAAGGATGCTTAGCTTACCGACAGGCGAAATCCAAATTCAACAACAGTTCATAATCTTACTACTTTGACAAATCAAACGGCGAGATGTAAAGGCCGTATTTGGCTTGAGCTGCCTTTAGGCGTTTTCGAACTTCGGCAAATGTGTCATAGAGTATCTGCGGGGTGTCGGGGACCTTTTCCTTGTAAACTTTCTCCACGCGGTCGAGCTTGGCGAGGTTTTCCAGTATGCGAATTGTGAACTGCTCAACATAATCAGCCTGCGTGTATTCTGTGTCGAGATTGTCTTTGAACAGCTTTGCCAAATCTTCATACCTGGGTATGAAGCCGGTCGGTGTTTGGAGAGCATCAACATCACCATTTACGCGGAGCTCAGCCCAGAGAATCCAGACTTTCTTATCGGCCATACCGTTCAGGTAACTGCCGGCTTTGTTCCTGAGGAAGTAATTGACTGAGAAAATCAAGGGCGGGTCCTCAACGTCTTCGGCGAAATCCAGATTGTTCCGGACGTAGCGGCCGAGCGGAATCGAGAGGAAATCGAGATTCGACATTAGATTGAATGTCCTGACGCCCTCTTTGCCGAGCGTAGCGGCGGTGGTTTCGGACTCAAGCGCAGCGCCTTTTATGATAATGCCCTCGGTCCAGTTGAAGGCCTGCTCAACGGGGCACCAGGTGTCACTATCGCGTCCGCCGTAAACGATACCGCCGAGTGTGACGCCTTCGGGGTCGTCAAGAAGGGGGTCGCAGTTGTTGAGGTCCGGGATGTTGAGGCAATAGCGAGCGTTCTTATGCGAGACGGTAATCTCATTTCCTTTTGCGTCGGTTTTTCCCCTGTGCCATTTGCCGCTGTGATTGGTTCCCTCTGTCGGCAATTCGCTGCCCATACCCAGCCAATGCGGTTTGCTGTTTTTGCCAATCAATACGTTTGAGAAAATGACCTCACAGGGGCTGTTGAGTGCCTCGTATATGACGGGGTCGTCTTCGGAGTTGACGTCGCGGATGATGCCGAATATGCCCTTTTCGACATTTACGCAGCGTATTTGTCCGTTCTTTTTTCGTAAGTACGCGATGTCATCACCGACAATTGTCTGTCCGGGCAGCATCGACGTTGAAGTTTTTCCACACGCTGACGGAAATGCGCCGGCAAAGTAAGTAACGCGGCCGGCCGGGCCGTGAGCGCCCATAACGAACATGTGTTCGGCCAACCAGCCTTGCTTTGAGGCCTTGTTGATGGCCAATCGCAGGGCCAATTTTTTGAGGCCTATGGTATTGCCGCCATATTGGGTGTTGCTGCTGTAGACAAGGTCTTCTTCGAGGTCTATGTAAACTCGGCGTTTGTCGATATTTTTGCTCGTGAAATTTTCCAGCTCGCCCTCAGAATGAATAAACCTGAAGAAATCCGGTGATGCGCCGATTTTTTTGAACTGCTCGTATCCCGGCCGATAGAGAATACTTTCGCTATGGGCGACGTAAGGCGAATCCGTTATCTGAATGCAGGGGATAGTGAAATCCGAATCAGGCGGGCCAAGACACCAAAAGCAAACCAGCATTTCACGCCCGGCCATTGAATCTTTCAAGAAGGAACGCACCTCTTCAACGCCTGCGGATTTGTCGGTAGAATTAAGACTCTCGCCCAATTCCGAGCCCGGTGCCAGCAGATATTTTGTTTGCGCCTTATCACGGGCCTGGTCATTGTATCCGTCGAAGTGGCAGGTATGGCCGGTGATGTTAAGTGGTATTTCCTCGCCATTTTTTACTGCCAGCTCGCGAAGATGGGCTATGTCATCGGGCGAATCAGTGCAGACAAAGACCGAAGCGGGCCCGGTAAGCTCAATTGCATCGGCGACAAATTCGTGCATCTTCGGATTGTCCAGAGCGATTAGCTTATGGTAATCTTCGGCTGTTAGTTTTTCTTTCAATAACTTCTTTACGTTATCCATATACGGGTATTAGCTCCTTTAACCTTTAATTAAGTCCCAAAAAGCCACGGGATTGTAACTATAGAACCAGCCAATGTCAAGACCGTTAGAAATTTTATAGCTTACCACCGCGTGTGCAACAAGTTGCACATCCTACAAGGCTTGCTATTCAAAGGAAAGTAGGATAAGATGAACGTAAACAGCCGTCACCAACCTTCAACTATGGCTGGGACATAATCGGGTGATTTGGCTTGACAAAGACTGCGGTTTTTGGTTATTCTATTTGTTTGTTTAAGTTTGAATTTTAGGAGTGAATGGGTATATCTGTTTGTCATACTAAAGAAGGTTGTCGTTTCATTATTTTGGAGATTCGAAAATGCTGTTAACAAGAGAAAAACAAGTGCGATTAACTTGTCCGAAGACGGGTAAATCTGTTAAACGCAGGAGGAAACGCTCCTGGTTATTCTGGATATTTCCTATTGTGGGATTGGCTTCGCTGATATGGTTTCTGGTCCGAGTTATACCTAAGCCATCGCGGGCGACGTATCCGTGTCAGCGGTTTGCCTTTCCGTTAGCTTCGGGATTTGTAGCGTGGATATTGGGATTGGGTGCGTGGGCTGTAGCGTTTAGAAAGGCCAAGGTCAGCTTTGCCCGAAGGCGATACGTAATAGGCCTGGTTTGCCTCGCTGCGAGTGTTGGAGCTTTGTGGTTAGCTGTGAGTGTTGGCAGCGATGAGTGGGCGCTGGCTGAGCCGCACGCTGCGAATGAGCCGATAGGAGCTGGGCAGGGGATTTATCCGGGGCGTGTCGTTTGGGTGCACGACCCGGACGCGACCGATTGGAAAGGACCCGGAGACGGACATCCGTGGGAAGGCAATCACACAAGTTTGCCGCGGGTGAGCGAAATGATTTCCCGTTCGATACAGGAGCTAACGGGTGCCGATAGCGATGCTATAGCATGGGAGAAGCTGTTTAGATACTTTAATAAAAAACACGGCAAAGGGGGGGCCGGGTACAAGAAGGGTGAGAAAATTGTTATCAAGGTGAACTTTGTGGGCTTTATATGGACCAATGGAGGAGTGAACGGCGACAATTACAGCCTGGAAGGCAAGAAAGATTATATGAATACGTCGCCGCAGATGCTTATAGCTTTGCTGCGACAGCTTGTGAAAACAGTCGGCGTTAGGCAGGCCGACATCGCAATCTTCGACAGCCTGGCGTATTTTGCGAACGATTACTACAACCTCTTCCGTAAAGAGTTTCCGAACATACGGTGCGTGGACCACACGGGCAAGTTCGGCCGAATCAAATCCAAACTATCTTCGGTTCCGCTTTACTGGAGCAGTAAGCCGGAAGGACACAAGGCCGACTATGCGCCGGCTTGTTTTGCCGAGGCCGACTACATAATCAACTTTGCGAACCTCAAGGCACACACGGGTTCCGGCGTGACGCTCTGCGCCAAGAACCATTACGGCTCACTGATAAGGTGGCCGGCCCAGAAAGGCTATTACGACATGCATCCAAGCGCCTTTTCCAAGAAGGAGAAAGTTTACAGGCCGCTTGTTGACCTGATGGGTCACTCGCATATCGGCGGCAAGACCGTGCTTTACCTGATTGACGGATTGTACTGTGGGATACACCCAATAGATATGAATAGAGGGCCAAGGAAATGGAAATCGGAACCCTTCAACGGCGACTGGACTTCCAGTCTTCTGGCATCACAGGATGCGGTGGCAATTGACTCGGTCGGCTTCGATTTCCTTTATGCCGAATATGAGGACCCTTCCCGCAGGAGCGGAGTCGATGATTATCTGCACGAGGCGGCACTGGCGAATAATCCGCCTTCGGGGACATTTTACGACCCCGACCATCCCGGCAACGTTAAAAGGCTTGCCAGTCTCGGCGTTCACGAGCACTGGAACAACCCGATGGAGAAGAAATATTCCCGCAATTTAGGAAACGGCAAGGGTATAGAGCTTGTGGCAATCACGGCAGGCAGTGCTAAGAAAGCAGGTATTGTTGCAGCGGGGGCAAAGGTGAAAAAACTGGCCGGCGGTTTTAAGTTTACGGAAGGGCCTGCGGTGGACGCCAAGGGTAATGTCTTCTTTACGGACCAGCCTAACAACCGGATTCACAAGTGGTCGGTGGACGGTGAGCTGTCAATCTTTCACGAAAAACCGGGAAGGGCCAACGGTCTTTACTTTGACAAAAAGGGCAACCTGTTGGCCTGTGCAGACCTGGATAATGAGTTGTGGTCGATTGATATGAAAGGCAGGGTGACGGTACTGGTTAAAGGGTACAAGGGGAAAAAGCTGAATGGGCCGAACGATTTATGGATAGACCTTAAAGGCGGTATATACTTTACCGACCCTCTCTACAAAAGGCCATACTGGAACAGAGGGCCTATGGAGCAGGACGGCAAGCACGTCTATTACCTTTATCCCAACCGTAAAAAGCTTATACGGGTAACCGAAGACCTCGTTACGCCCAACGGTATAATCGGCACGCCTGACGGCAGGAAGCTTTATGTGGCTGACCTGGGAGCGAGAAAAACATACTTATATAGCATCAATTCGGACGGGACGCTGTCGGGTAAAAAGCTTTTCTGCTCGATGGGCTCGGACGGGATGACGATTGATAACGAGGGCAACGTTTACCTGACGGGAAGAGGTGTTACGGTTTTTAATTCAGCCGGTGAGAAAATCGAGCATATTGGGATTGACGCGGGCTGGACGGCCAACGTATGTTTCGGCGGTAAGGACAGACAGACCCTCTTTATCACGGCCCAAAAGTCACTTTATTCGTTGCGGATGCGAGTCAAGGGTGTATAGAAGGGAACGGTCACAGCTTCTCAGTCAACAATTGTAGGGCGCATCCGTTCACCAACCTTCTTGAAGTGGGACAGCGCACTTTCAGGGTCGGTGAAGTCTTTTTCTATGAACAACAAATCGGTCTGGCCGATATGGATTTGGTCACAGTCGGCTAAAGCCATCTGATTATCGATTTTGCTGCCGTTGATGAATACACCGTGTTTGCTCTTCATATCGAGCGCGTAATACTGCCCCTTGTCTTTGTCGAAACGTATCTGCATGTGTTTGCGGGAAACGTGCTCATCGAGAATCTGTATCAAAAGTCCTTCGTCCCTGCCGACCACATTTGTCCGATGACCGAGTGGGTAATAGTTACCTTTTTGGGTACCTGACATTACAATGATAGAAGCCATTACAACTCCTTGTGATAAATACTTAACGAGATAAAAAGTCGTACATTGTTGAAAACCTCAAGCTGCATATATAGGAGCAAAATCCACAATTATCTTTGACATAATATCGATTGGGTAATATAGTAATTGTCATTCGCAGCCGAGTCAAGCTCTTTTTAGGGCTGTTTTGAAACTTTGTCGTTATGCCGGATTCGCAGGTTCATTTCGCTGGCAGAACTAAGGGCAGTGGATATTTGCGGTGAGGGATATTGATGAGCGAGGCAGAAGCAAAAAATGATAAGCGGTGGGGTGATGAGGAGCTTCCTCCCACCGCAAGCTTTGGCGGTGCGTCGAGAGGGCCGGGCGGGAAGATTGGCCAGTTCCGTATCGAGCGGGAGCTTGGTCGCGGAGGCGCAGGGGTTGTCTATTTAGGCCACGATACCAAGCTCGACCGCTCCGTCGCTATCAAAAGCCTGCCAGCCGAGCTGATGGACAACCCAAAGGCACGTTCGCGCTTCGCGCGCGAGGCCCGGGTCCTGGCATCGTTGAATCACCCGAACATCGCCACTATCTACGAGGAGCTCAAAGAAGCCGAGGGCACCGGCTATCTGGTCCTCGAATACATTCCCGGTGACACGTTGGCCGAGCGAATCCGGCGTGGAAGGCTTAAGCTGGAAGAGGCGCTAACGATTGGGCTGCAGATTGCTGAGGCGGTGGCGGCGGCACACGAGCATGGCGTTATCCACCGCGACCTGAAGGCAGGCAATATCAAGATAACGCCGGAAGGGAAGGTAAAGGTTCTGGATTTCGGGCTGGCCAAGGCGGTCGGCGGTGAAACGCTGGATGAACAAAGTACCATCACCCAGCCGGGCCAGGTGATGGGCACACCGAGCTATATGAGTCCGGAACAGGCCCGCGGTCAGCCGATCGACGAGCGCAGCGACATCTGGTCGTTCGGGTGCGTGCTGTACGAGATGCTGACGGCTAAAGTCCCCTTCAAAGGCGAGACGATTTCCGACACAATGGCTGGTATCCTCGAGCGCGAGCCTGACTGGCAGGTGCTGCCGCAAGACACGCCGGCAAATATCCTGGTTCTGCTGCGTCGCTGCCTAGAGAAAGACCGGCATCGACGGCTTCAGCACATCGGAGATGCGGTTATTGAAATCGACGAAACGCTGAACCTGCCAGCGACCGCACCGCCTACTATCACTTTACCCAGATTAGAAGCTGCTCGCCGGACGAAGTTACAGACAGTGGCGATAATGGCTTGTGTCGCCCTCGTTTGCATTGTGGGTGCCGTGGCGTTATGGCGGCCCTGGAGCACTGGTCCTATAGACAAGCACCCGGTGATGGCATTTGAAATTGAGGTCCCAGAAGACGTCTCGATGCCTGCAAGACAGGCAATGGCGATTTCTCCAGAGGGCACGTACATCGCTTTTGTGGGCCGAAAGGCTGGAGCAAAGCAGCTCTACTTACGGTCGCTCAAGCGGGTGGAAGTTACGGCTGTCCCGGGCACGGAGGGGGCACAAATGGCATTCTTTTCACCCGATGCCCAGTGGCTCGGTTATGCCACGACGACGCGCCTTTAGAAGTTGGCCCTCGGCGGCGGTCAGCCAATTCCCATTTGTGACGTCACGGGCGTACATAGCGCTTTCTGGGCGCAGGACGAGACGATCTTCTTCGCGAGCGACCAGTACATGGCACTGGCCCGTGTCAAGGCCTCAGGCGGGGTACCGCAACTGGTCTCTCGCAGGGAGGGACCGCGCGAGTTGTGGCATCGGGATCCGGAGGTGTTGCCCGGCGGCAAGGCAGTCATTTTTGGCACGCACGATGGTAGTGGTTCCGGAGGATTCCAAAATATCGTTATGCAGTCGCTCGTTACCGGTGAGCGGAAAACGCTGCTGGAAGGCGCCCGCCTCCCCCGCTATGCGGAGAGCGGTCACCTGGTTTACGAATCGGGCCAAACTATGATGGCAGCGCCCTTTGATAAGGATACCCTGACCCTCACTGGCCCCGCTGTACGTATTGAGGGCGTGAGGCTGGCCAGATTCTCGCGCCAGGGAACACTCGCCTGGGTGCCGTCTGTGCCGCAAACGGAACTGATGCTGTTGTGGGTAGATCGAGAGGGAAACGAGACGCCGGTGATCGATGCGAGGAAGCAATACATCGGCCCACGCGTTTCTCCGGATGGAAACCGCCTCGCTTTCTGGATGGGAGGCACAGACTCGCACGTCTGGATACTGGACCTGCGAAGGGGTGTGATGGACCAACTGACCACGACGGGGCGCAACTGGTGGTGTTCCTGGTCACCTGACGGGAGCCGAATCGCATTCATATCGCTCCGCTCAGAAGAGAGCGCTGAGGCCGCGAATCTGTATTGGAAAGCCGCCGATGGCAGCGGTGCAGCGGAGCAGCTCACGCAGGGGCCTTTCTACGACCAACCCACGAGCTGGACGCGTGACGGAAAAAGCATCATCTTCCAACGGAGCTTCCACCCGCAGACCGGCTGGGATGTGATGATGTTGTCGCTCGGCGGCGACCACAAGCTGCAGCCGCTGCTGAATTCGCCTGCGAATGAATTTCGCGGGGAGCTGTCTCCTGATGGCCGCTGGCTGGCATACGTTTCCACCGAAGCAGGGCCTCCTGGTGTTTTCGTGCGGGCATTCCAGGGTCCGCAGCGCAAGTGGCGCATCTCGCCTGCAGGAATCTCCGCGGGTGATCCACTATGGTCGCCCGACGGCAAGGAGCTTTTCTACCGCGACTTGTATGCCGAGAAGGTCGTGGCGGTCGACGTCGAGACGGGGGACGAGTTTGCGGCAGGCACTCCGCGGGTCCTGTTCGATGACTGCTATTTCGAGCATATTGCTTACGGGCGCACCTACGACATCACGCCTGATGGAGGACGCTTCGTAATGGTGAAGGAGATGAATCCGCCTCCTCGGCGGATCGCTGTCGTACTCAACTGGTTTGAGGAACTGAAACGGCTTGTGCCGACGGGAAAAAACTAATGACGCTTTTGCCCAGGACATGTTTTGATCTTTTTGAGGATATTTGACTATTGGAGCTTTTGTAAGGGTTTTCAATGAGTGACGCTGAAGAAAAAAGCGATAAGCAGCCGGGTGAGGAGGAGCTGCCTCCGACTGCGAGTTTTGGCGATTCGGAGGTCTGGCCGGGCGGCCAGATTGGTCAGTTCCGTATCGAGCGGGAGCTCGGGCGCGGAGGCGCAGGGGTTGTCTACTTGGCCCACGATACCAAGCTCGACCGCTCCGTTGCTATCAAAAGCCTTCCGGCTGCGCTGATGGACAACCCAAAGGCGCGGTCGCGTTTCGCGCGCGAGGCCCGGGTCCTGGCATCGTTGAATCACCCGAACATCGCCACTATCTACGAGGAGCTC
>Ga0114922_10002171_pt1 | contig 18505 bp, 11 predicted proteins | sample AartaG_FD_100975 | JGI IMG/M metagenome (GOLD analysis project Ga0114922, IMG submission 100975) | Deep subsurface microbial communities from Aarhus Bay to uncover new lineages of life (NeLLi) - Aarhus_00045 metaG | ecosystem: Environmental > Aquatic > Marine > Oceanic > Sediment | place...
AGAAGCTGTACCTGTCAAAACAGGTGATGAATGTTCCCGCATTCGCGGGTGATTGCGCGAATTGTACCCGCGCAAGTAAGCGCGTCCAGTCCCCTGTTTGGTTCCGGCTACGCCGGGTTAGGGTTCACAAACGCCGGAACCGCCCGTACCGAAGGCGATGCTTTGGCCATCAGATCGTCGATGCGCTGTTTGAGCTTTTTGTTCTCCGCTCGAAGTGCATCGTTCTCCTGCCGCAACGATTCAATCTCTTCGCTCTGACCCGTCAACTCACGACGGAGCGAATTGATCTCCACCTGTAGCCAGTGGGAGTGATTCTTATGCATCCGTGTAATGCTGTCGCCATCCATGGCAACCGAATCGTACCATACCGATCATGTCCTTGCCAACGGTAAACAGTTACCAAGAAAAGCCACCACACGCCCGACGGCGCCAATAAATCAACCTGACCCCTTTTTCTTTTCCGTTCCGCTGGCTTTTTGCAGAGCGTTTTCAATCTCGCGGCGTCGGCGTTCGTTGAATCGACGGATGTGCTCCCATGCCGGGCGAGCGTCATCCAGTTCGAGCGCACGCCGGTAACTTCTGACCGCCGCGCCTACAAGTTCACGGGATTCCGTCGCTTCGCCCGCCTCCAGCGCACAATCTCCGCGCAGCTTCCAGCCGCTCGGATCGTTTGGATAGAGATCGACGACGCCTCGGGTTGCTTCGAAGGCGTACTCGTAATCCCCCCCCCTGCCCGTGTGACGGGCCTGCGCCTGCAAGATCAACGCCAGTCGCCGATAATGTTGCACGCCGTTCGGGTCACGCCTAATTGCCTGACGCAACGAGTCAACCGAGGCCTGATAGGCTTGTGTTCGTAGCGGTTCGACCGCTACGGCCACGGCGTCCAGCCAATCTGCCCGCTCGGCCCAGGGGATCGGGTCCAGCGGGTCAACCTCGGCCGCGAAGGCATATTCCCGATAAGCCGGCTGGGCGGTAAGAGACGCCCTTGTTAGCGGTTGCCGGGCGTGATATCGCCCCGAAAAGAGGAAATCCTGGGCCCGGATCACCGGGACAACAAATGCGATAAAGACTGCCACAAACCCGACCGTCGCCGCCGCGAAGGTCATCCATCGTAACCCCGGTCGAGCTTGACCCGGCGACGACCTGGGCGCCGAACGACCCGAAATAGCCACCGCCGCCAGCGCGAACACGCTAGTGGCGGCCCCGGGAATGAACAACCCGAAGTTGATCATCTCCTGAACTATGAAGGCGAAGAGGCCGGCGTTGATCGCCGTAAGCACCACCGGCGACAGCACGCCCGCAATGCGCGACGCTCGCCTGAACGAAACCGCGATCAGGCAGAACGAGATCAGCCACACAAACGCCGGAATCGCCGTCACCCAATAAACGAAGCTGAAGTATTCGTCAGGTTCCAGGCCACCGGCCCCCAGCAGTGGAACCCTGACGGCAAACACTGCGGCCCCAAGCCCGACGCACCATAGAACAATCCACCCCGTTCGCGACTTCTCGTCTCTCGCGGAGCCCGGTGTGTGCCCGATCGGCGGCCGGGAGAGCACCATCGACACCCCGAGCAGCATCGAAACCACGCCGGCCAGCCCTACGATTCCCCATTCCGCCGCCGAATGGACCAGAAGGTTGTGCGGATTGGCAATCTCCTCGGGGCTGTCGATTGTCTTGTAGCGCAGGTACTCGCGCCCGAAGTTCTCGCGCCCCACCCCGGTCCACACGTGGTCCTCCACCAGGTGGGAGCTTGCGCTCCAATACTGCCAGCGGAAATCCAGCGACGCCCCGGGCAACGAACCGTGATACAGCCCGTAACTGATCACACCCGCCCCCCCCGCGGCCAGGGCCAACCAGCACAGCACCAGGAATAACCGCCTGTGGCTTTCGAACCAGCGCCATACCGCTACGGTGAAGACCCACGCGACCAGGCCGATCGCACATGCCCCGGTTGCGCCCTTGCTGTGCGTCAACGCAGCCGCCACGAAGATCATCGCCGCAAGCCCGGCGGTCAGAATGGTCAGCACCCGTGGCGCCGGATTCCGACCGGTGGACGACACAGGTTGAAAGCCCGTGCCACGTCGCCCGATGACCACACCCACAGCCGCAATCCCGCACATCACCAGATACGCGCCGGTCACGTTGCCGTGCGAGAGATAGCCGACGGATTCATTCGAGTAGAGTCTTCGTTCGAACAGGACCACCTTCGGGGAATCCAATGCGACGCCCTGGTTCTCCCAGAATCCGTTCGCCTTCAGCAATTCATAGTTTTCCCGGGTCTGCCCAGCACCGGCCTGATCCTCGAAGCACTTGTAGGCCTGCACGCACGCCGAGGCCAGGATCACGCTCAGCAACACCCGCCGCTGCCAGGCGAGCGGCGTCACCTGCACCAGTACGACGGTCAGGATCGGATAGCACAACCAGTCGATGGCGGCGTTGATTGCGATGCGCTGATTGCCGGCAAAGCAGCACGACACGATCCCCGCGATCAACAACAACGCCAACCCCCACTCCATACCCGTCCGCCGGTAAGGCCGGGGAGGGCAAAGATCATCTTTGCCGTACCAAACTGCTCGGATAAGCAGCCATAGCACCGCGCACCCGAGGATGAGCAGGTCGAACCCCAACGACACCAGAGGCGACGGCGACGAAATCGCATCCAGACTTGCCGTTAAGCTGTCAACTGCTGTGTCGTAGGTCTCGCCCACCATCGGGCGAAGGGCGACCACCACAGCCAGCACGAACAGACAGACGTTTTCCAGCAGTTCTCGCAAAAGGTCCCTCACTCGCGCCCGTGCCCGGCTGCCGTTGGCCCGAAGGATCGTCGCAGTTTCTTCGCCAATCCGGGCCAATCCGGGATCCGGGCCTACCGGATCTTCCCCCGGTACAGTGTTTCGCAAATCCTATGACTATGATCACAAGCTGAGCCGCAGGCTTTAGAACAAGCTCTATTCAACTGTAGCGGCCCAAGACCTGTTTCACCAAGTGTTTCCTTGAGAAGGGACGCTACACAAGGACTGATACTGCTATAACCTGCGCGATGTCGCGGATGGAAAGCCAGCTTCCACCTCAAGATTCTCGCGGGCTAAAGCCCGCGACTCTGGTAGTCGTGAAACTTGTGAAACATGGTACTACTTCTTCTCTTTCTGCGCTTTCTCGATCTTGGTCCATGAATCGCGCAACGACACGGTCCGGTTGAACACGAGCATCTCATTGGAAGAGTCAACGGAATCGACGCAAAAATATCCGTGTCTTTCGAACTGGTATCGACTTCCCGGGGCTGCACCCGCCAAGCTCGGCTCAACGCGGCACGATGTCAGAGTCTCCAACGAGTTGGGATTCAGATTGGCCTTGTAATCAAAACCCTCCTCGACATCGTCCGGGTTTTCCTTTGTGAAAAGATGGTCGTATAAACGCACCTCGGCTTCGAGCGAGTGGGCGGCGGAAACCCAGTGCAAGGTCGCCTTAACCTTGCGTCCGTCCGGAGCCGAACCCCCTCGCGTTGCCGGATCATAGGTGCAGTGCAGTCCTATTACTTCGCCGGTCTGCTCATCCTTCACCACGCCCACGCATGTGATAAAAAACCCGTATCGAAGCCGCACCTCACGACCGGGAGCCAGGCGGAAAAACTTTTTCGGCGGGTCCTCACGGAAATCCTCTCGTTCAAGGTACAACACGCGTGAAAACGGGACCTTCCGCGTTCCCATGCTCGCGTCCTCCGGATTGTTGACGGCGTCCAGTTCTTCCATCTGGTCCTCGGGATAATTGTCGATGACCACGCGAAGCGGACGCAACACGGCCATCACACGCGGAGCCCGCTTGTTAAGATCCTCGCGGACGGCGTGCTCGAGCTTGGCAATGTCGATGGTACTGTTGAACTTGGCCACGCCGATGCGGGCGCAGAAGTTCCGGATCGACTCGGGCGTATAGCCGCGTCGCCTCATGCCAGAGATCGTGGGCATCCGCGGGTCGTCCCACCCGCTGACGTGCCCCTCCCGGACCAACTCCAGGAGCTTTCGCTTGCTCATGACGGTGTGGGTGAGTTCCAGGCGTGCGAACTCGATCTGCTGAGAATGGTAGACACCAAGTTCATCAAGACACCAGTCATACAACGGACGGTGGTTCTCAAACTCGAGCGTGCAGATCGAATGCGTGATCCCCTCGATGGAGTCTTCCAGGCCGTGGGCCCAATCGTACATGGGATAAACGCACCACTTGTCACCGGTGCGGTGGTGTGCGGCGTGTAGGATGCGGTAGATGACCGGGTCGCGCATGTTGAGGTTGGGGTGGGCAATGTCGATCTTGGCTCGCAGCGTGCGTGCGCCGTCCGGGAACTCTCCCGCGCGCATGCGCTCAAACAGGTCCAGGTTCTCTTCGACCGAACGATTGCGGTACTGGCTCTCCTTGCCCGGCGTGGTCAACGTGCCGCGGTGTTCTCTGATTTGCTCCGCATTCAGGTCGCACACGTACGCCTTACCGGCCTTGATAAGCTGCACCGCGTACTCATACATCTGCTCAAAATAGTCCGATGCGTAGAGGAGCCGATCGCCCCAGTCAAACCCAAGCCAGCGCACGTCTTCGATAATCGACCGGACGTATTCGTCCTCCTCCTTGATTGGATTGGTGTCATCGAACCGCAGATTGCAGAGCCCGCCCTCGTTCTCGGCGGCCAAACCAAAATTGAGGCAGATGGACTTGGCGTGTCCGATGTGCAGATAACCGTTGGGCTCGGGCGGGAACCTGGTGTGAACTCGACCGTCCCATTTGTTCGTTCTCAAATCATCCGCGATGATCTCCTGGATGAAGTTGAGAGACGGCCTGGCATCGCTGGTGCTCATGTTCAAAACTCCCCTGTCATCGCCCGACGGACGACATCGCGGGCAAACTCCGCCCCACCTCGTTGTTCCTCGACCCGGTCCGCACAGCGAATTCTGGTTTTCTTTCTTGCTGCTTTCACCGGCGCTGGTGCGGGCAGACTCTCATGCCGCCCCGACGGACACCTGCGAGAAGTCTGATTTACTTGTTGCGTCCCGTCAATCACCCCGGCTGGCGTCGTCCGCCGGCACCCCGCCGAATGGCCAGGGCTAGGGCAAGCTCCGTTTTCGTGTAGCGTCACACCTCGCGCGTGGCGCTCTGCGGATCATTACGTCAGCCCCACCACGGGTGTCTGGCAGACAGAGGCGGCAACCGCGCGGCCCGTGTCCGTCAATCCCACATCCTCGGCGGCGAGCCGTCTTCGCCGGGCAGAAGTCGATATTCTGACTCGCGGACGTCCATCAGCGACCAGTGAAGCACCGACACCACGATCTGCAACGCAAGCAGCATCAGGCAGATGCGCCGATGCCCCGGCGAATCGCGGCGGAAGACATCGCGCCGCATGGCCATCACCACCGGCACGCAGGCAAGAAACGGGATCCAAAGACGAGGCGTTTCGTTGTTGTTGGCGAAGAAGTAGGAGTAGGTCATGACCACCGTGGCGGATACCGTCAGGCATCGACCCAGGGCGGCTGATGCATCGATCCGGCCTGGGCGCAGCGCGGTAAGCAGGCACCAAAACATCGGTCCGGCGAAAAGCAAAAACATCGGCACACCGACAAGCGTCCAGACACCGTTGATCAGATACCGTTGAATCTCCGGGTATCGCCGGGCGATCTCATAGGTACTCTTGATGACATTCCAATCAAGCGCGGCGTACAGCATGAAAGCCCCGGCAGCAAACCCGGCTGATGCCGGCAGCACGCACCGCCTCAACCAGCGGGGAATGCCGTCGCCGTGCTGCCAGCCGTGCCACAACGTAGCCGCCGCGAGAATCACCACGATCCAAACGTGAACCAGGCCGATCGTCAACGAAAGCGCAAACACAACCCCACACGACAGCGACAACGCACGACTCGATCGCACGTAACCCGCCAGCCCCGTGTACAGAATCAACAGCACCGTCAGCACCTGGGCGGGATCCTTGCCCGGCGTGAAGTTGACCGTAGCCGGGTTGAACACGCAGGCGAAGGCCACCGCGACGGCCGCCAAAGGCGGCATCCACAAGCGGCATAGCCTGTATCCGAAGATCAACGCCGCCCCCCATGCTGCGGTCAACAGCATGGCCAGGATGAGTTGCTGAGCAAAAATGCGGCGCTGCTCCGGTTCCATGTCTTCATCCAGGCTGAAGCAACGATCCATCGTGGATTGAAGCCGTGGTGAGGCGTCGACGAACCGTTTGACCAGAACAGCCGCGACGGTCATGCCCTGCGGGTTGCTCAGCACGCGGGTGCCTCGCATCCGCTCGGGGTCTTTCTGCAATCGTTCGTGGAATTGAATGGACACATAGTCGTTGATAGACGACACACCTCGAGCCTCGCGCACGAACGCGCCTTCGTGAGACGGCGACTCCAGGTTGAAAACGTGTTGCGCCACGCACATCGGAGGTGCGACAAACGTCCAAACAACCAACGCGCACCAGCTAGCACCTGCCGCGACAAAGGCGCTTCCCACGATCGAACCGTCCGCGCGCATACCTCGCCACAAGGCAAGGATGCCGAGCCCGCCGATCAGTAGCCCCGCCAGCGCGCGGGGCAACCTCAGTGCGGTCAAAGGAGAGTAGCGGTAGACCAGGTAGCCCGGCGTCCCGATCGGTACGTCAGCCGCATATAGAACCACAAGAGCCAGCAGCGGCAGCAACGACGCGATCATAAGTCGCCGCCAAACGCGGGAGCATTCGCCTGGTGGATTGGCGCGAGCCGACGCGGTCACGGGGATCTCCTTTTGTTCGCAGCGCCGGTGGGCATGGCAAAGGTGATCTTCGCCTCACACTCAACACGGTGGCGTTTGGACGAACGCGATGTTAGCCCAGGCCGGGCTTTGGACCAAGCATGACGACCATTGCCTGGGACTCCCGGGGCTCACACTTCGTGGCACCGGTTAGTCGCCGGTGCGATCGCAGGCCGGAAAGCCCATCCCACAGTTGTGGATATGCTTTTTCAGACGCTGCCCCAAGGTGCGATATCCGAGCGCGGGCGGATAAGCCGCCCGTGGCACCCGGCGAAAGAGAGGGAAGCCGCATCGACGGGTGAGACCTGCCTGCCGGCAGGCAGGTGGGTCGGTTCGAGACGGAGATTCTGACGACCCGGAAGAACCTCAAGGAAAGTCCTTGATGGACGTGCCGGGGAAGTGGATTGATCGCGCTGCCCACTACCGCTCCCTGGACAAGCTGATCCTCGACCTGAACAGCTCGGTCAGCGAGACCTACGGACGCCGGGAACGCTATGGCGATCAGCGGCGGCCGCGAAGCGGCCGTCCGGCTGCATCGCCTTGTTAGGCGACCTCCCACCTGCGTCGCTGCTGGACGACCGCACCTTCATGGGAGCAACTTCCAAGAGGCGAGAAGCAGGTATCCAGTCCAAAACACGAGGCCACCTACGTACAGCAGATCGAACCCCATACTGTGGCTGATGAATCGGGACAATCGAGTAGACATCGGCTTGCTTGCCCACGCGAGATGTGGCCGGTCCGGTTCTTTCCTTCGGTGAAGCTCCCCCGGCTTCTCGGCGTCGGCTGCCGGCGGCTCCTTGTACTGCCGGCTGAAGAAACCATTATACCACTCATCGCCCGTCAGGCCCCAGTATCGATGTTCGATATCAATCCCGCGGTGAACGACATTCGTGAACAGCGCCCTGCTTCGCAGCTCAAGGACCCACAGGCAGACGGTGAGCCACAGCGCGAGAGCCGAGCCTGCAAGGCACGCCGGCCAAGTCGTATCAGTAGCGAACACCGCGCTAGCCAGGAATCCAACGGCAGCAACATAGAGGCCGGCGATCGTGAACCGCGACGTGACGATCGAAGCATGATAACCGACTACCGCTTGATACTCGGCTCTCACGTCATCCGGGCCGTAGCAGGGCCTTCTCTCGACTTCGCTCATTCTACTGCCTCAGTGGATCGCCTAACAATGATTATACAGTCTGTATAAAACGCTAAACACAGACTGTTTCATTCTGTATAAGAAGTTGCCGTGTCTTCTCATCACGTATTCTAAGTTCTTTCATGTCAAGCCTTTCCTGCATTTTCACCGATCAGGTAGGTAGGTCAGGCTTTGCCCGACAGTACGTCATCCACTCCGCCGATGTCGGGCCGAGCCCGACCTACCCGGCTCTTTCTCCTCGCCTCGAAGGACCGGAACTTCGCGTCCAAGGTAAACACGTACATGAGCAGTGCCTCGGTGAAGTCCAGAATACCCCGTGTGTCCTCAGCCGTCACGGCGCTGTCCACATCATGAGCTGCATCGTTGCCAACGAGCCGCACACCATGCGCCCAATCCCGCAGCCTGGCATCAATGTGTCCCTTCGTCTGGAGGTCCGCCACCCGCTGAGCCAGATTGCTTCCCTTCGCAGATAGAGTCTTGCATAAGGCTTCCAGCGCACGGCGGCACATGAGAGCGCACGCATCATATGAGGCAGTCGAATAAGATCGGTTCGCCTGATCCAGCGATCGACTAACGGAATCAGGTAGTCCTTCGAGCCTCGGTCCAGCCGAGACGGGGAATAGCACCGCTTCATCAGTCACCGTTTCGAACTCGCCAGGCACGCCATAGAGAGCTTCGCGCACAAGGAACGGACCGTTACACCGGCGACAAAGCGCGACCGAATAATGATCGCCATGGTACTCCGCGTCGACCTCCTCGAATGGATTCACAGCCTCACTTCGATACTCTCCAAAACCACGCGCAATCACCTTGGCCTCCACCAGAATGTTACACGTAGGGCAGAAGACATCGAATGTATCTTTCTCCATTGAGGTAACCTCCTGTCCAGGGATTACATGTCGGCCGAACAATAATTAAATTGATCCGCATAACATGTGGAACTTTGGTTTCCTGTCCGTATAACACTCCTCTGGATCGTCTGCCAGAGGCGCGCTAAGTCCTGTATCATCTGTGGGTTGCGCTCTGTCTCACGGTTTGTCACGGCATTTTGTGCGGATCGGCATAACAACCTTCCTCCCTGGATTACCTCAAAGCCCGTCGATCGGACTGAGAGCGTGTATAAGAAATCTCTTTCCGAGCCGCGCCCGTGAGGAAGCGGTCCGGTCCGGATGCGGAAACCGCTCCCTTACGGTCGCGGCTCGGTTTGTCGCAACGCTTCTCAAACACCCTCTGAGACGGACCGTGTGCGGATTACAATGCGGAAAAGGGGTCAGGTACCTTTTGCCTGAAAGGCCCGGAGGGTGCTTCGCACAAAAGGTACCTGACCCCTTTTCCTTTTTCTTCACCAAACCATCGGCACCACGCCCACGCTGAACCCCGCGGCCCCGCCGACCAGCAGCATCTTTGTGCCGGGTTTCAGCATACCTTGCTCATAGGCTCGCCCCATGCCAATCGGAATGCTGGCGGCGGCCGTGTTGCCGCAGTCGGTTACCGAGAGGATCGTCCCTTCCGTGCTGATGCCGCATCGGTCGGCCAGCTTGTACACCATGTCCTCGCTGACCTGGTGGGCGCACACCACTTCCACGTCCTGAGGGGTCCAACCGACGCGTTCAAGCACGTCAGCGACCAGACTGGGGATGTGCTCGTACGCGGCGTTCAGCAGCGCGTGAGACGAACTGGTAAAATAGGAGTATTCCTCCTTGAAGCGATGCATGCTGCCGCCGCCCAGCACTGTCGCCAATCGCCACTTCTCGCCGTATGAACGGAACCCGCTTGCGATGATCCCCTGGCCATTGCTGTTGGAACTGGCCCGCAGGACCACCGCCCCTCCGGCGTCGCCCAAGGTCAGACTGGAAATCCGCGAGCGGAGGTCGTCCACCGAATGAATGCCCCAGTTGATGGTCAGCGAGAGCGTCTCGCCGACGGCCACGACCGCACACTTGGACTTTCCCGCCCGGGTGTGTGAATCGACGATGTCAACCGCCGTCAGAAAGCTGTTGCAGGCGTTTTTGGCGTCAAAGACCTGGGCGTTGGTCAGGCCGAGTTTTTCCTGCAAGATATTGGCCGTCGCCGGCTCGGCCACGTCCTGTGTGCAGGAGGCGAAAATCAGCAGGTCAACGTCCTCCGGCGCGATCTGGGCCCGCTCGATCGCCACCAGCGCCGCCTTCATCGCCAGGTCCGAAGACTGCTCGTCGTCAGCGCGATAGCGCCGTTCACCGACACCCGTCAGGCGCTTTATCAGGCCGTTGGGAATGTTGAACTTACCCGCCTGAAAAACCCGGCGTTGGATGTCATCCGACCCGACAACTTCGCTGGGCAAATAATAACCCACGCCGGCAACGACGGTTCTTGTGGCTGCGCTGTTCATCCTTGCTCGCAGTGACGATCTTCTTGATCGCCGATAAAGTCTGAACGCTGCATCTTCAAACCGACTGATTCTGGCTACAAGCGGTCAGACTGTCAAGAACGACGCTGCCTCGAATGCGGGATCGCCGGGTGCGGTGATCGCACCAGCCACCGGTGGCCGCGGGGCGTAACCCGCAGCCGAAGCGGCGAGTGCCGCTCAAATAGGCAAAACGCCGGTCCCTGCGAGCGGTAGGCGCTCGACAGCGACTGCTAAACCTCTACCGTTGCGGGAATTGCGCCAGCAAGGTATACGTGGCGCTGCGGCAGGTTCCTCGTTGAGGGCTGTCAAACGCACGCAGCGGTTCACGAGGCCGATTTTGGCACCGGCACGGCCCGTGCGGGCGGAAACTCACATGACGGCAAGGAATCGGCACCCGGTCTTTTTCGTGCTTTCGATCGTCTCCGGCGCCGCGCTGGTGGCGGGCGCCCTGTTCGTCCGCGCTGAGCTTCAGGTCACCCGCAGCGAGCCGGTCCAGGAGGCACATGCGACACCGGCTGTCCCGGTTCGCGTGGCGACCGTGCAGCAACGGCCGGTCGGCGTGCGCGCCCAGTCGTACGGGTTCCTTCAGCCCTACACCGAGGTGACGGTCGCCGCCGAGGTCCCCGGCGTCGTGGCCAAACAGTGGGTTGAGGTCTCAGACGCGGTCCGCAAGGGCGAGCCTCTGTTCAAGATCGACGACGCCGTCCGCAAGATCGAGCACGAGCGGGCCCTGGCCTCCGCGGTGCGCGCCAACGCCCGATACGAACTTGCCGACGCCAACTGGAAGCGCATCGAGGCTCTGCGAGCGAAAGACTCATCCGTTCCCATCGAAGATGTCGAAGCCCGCACCGGCCTTTCCGCCGCCCGGGCGGGGGCTGCTGAAGCCGAGTTGGCCGTCCGACAAGCCGCACTGTCGCTCGAACGCACGTCAGTTCTTTCTCCCATCGACGGCGTGGTGTCGCGCATCTTCATCCGCCGGGGCGAATTCGCTCAAACAGGCCAGCCGACGGCTCAACTGATCGAAATCGACCGGCTTAAACTCGTCACCGAGTTGATGGATCGCGACGTAGTCTGGCTTCGGGTGGGGCAGGAGTGCGTACTTGCCACACCGCTGTTCCCGCTGGAGGAATTCTCCGGCACGGTCATCCGTGTGTTCCCCAAAGCGATGCCCGCCAGCCGCAAGTTTGAGGTCGAGGTGGAGGTTCCCAACGCCGACGATCGCCTGCGGCCCGGGTTCTTCATGCGAGCACTGTTTGGCAAGCCGCGAGACAGCTCGCCGGATGAGCCCGCCCGCTGCCTGGTCGTTCCGCGCGTCGCGGTCAGCGAGGAAAACGACCGGCAGTTTTGTTACGTCGTGGAACCGCACGACCAGTCGCACGTTGCAGCCTCGTTATTCCGCGTCCGGCGCGTTGTGATCGTAGCCGTCCCAATCCCCGCCGAACCCGAAAATCTCCGCGTGCTTTCCGGGTTGAATCCCCACGACCGAGTCGTGATCAAGGGTTCGCAACATCTTTCAGACGGCGCGACGGTGCGGATGACGGAGTGAAGCTGTTAGTTATCAGCTATCAGTTCTCAGCCATCAGCTATCAGCTATCAGCCGGAGTGGTGCGAGAGACGGTATGTGTTTGCCGCTGGAACCTCCCACCCGTCTCTGGCTGATAGCTGACGGCTGATAGCTGACGGCTGACGACTGACGACTGATAGCTTACCATCCAGCACTTATGACCGAGGTCGATCCACGACAAACCCTCTCCGGCACGGCCGGGCTGGCGTTGCGGCAGACGGTGCCGATGAACCTGCTGTTTGTCGTCCTCGTGCTAGTCGGGGCGATCATCGTCACCAAGATGCCGGTCGACGTGTACCCGGATGTCTCGCTGGACGAGGCGACGATCGACACGTTCTGGCTGGGGGCCTCGGCCGAAGACGTGGAACGCCTGGTGACCGACAAGATCGAAGACAAGATCCAGGACATTCGCGGCGTTGACCGCATCATCTCGGATTCGAAGCCCGACCTGTCCCGAATTCGCGTCAAATTCCGGGAGTCCCTGTCAGATACCGAACTCGACGCCGCCATTCGCCAACTGCGGGCCGGCGTCGAACAGGTGCCCGACCTGCCCGAAGACGCCGACAAACCAGTCGTCACCAAGATATCCGTGGCCGAGGTCTTCTTCCTGCTCTGGGTCGTCATCGAGGATGTCGGCGGCGTCGGCGAGCACGTGCTTCACGACACGGCTTACCGGCTCAAGCCGGTGCTGCGCGAGATTCCCGGCGTAGCCAAGGTGGACGACAAGCTGACCCGCGACCGCGAAATACACGTCAAGGCGGATCGCGACGCCCTGCGGAAGTACGGGCTGACGCTGCAGGACCTTTCGAACATTCTGCTTCAATACAACCGAAACCTGCCTTCGGGCACTCTGCGACAGACGGATAGCGAACTGAGCGTGCGGGCAGCCGGCGGCGTCACCGATCCCGAGCAACTCGGTTCGATCGTCGTGCTCAAGAACCCGCGCGGCGGGCACGTCTATCTGCGCGACGTGGCTGCGATCCGACCCGCGTTCGAGCGAAAGACGATCTTCCCCCGCTACAACCTCAACAACTGTCTGGCAATGGGGCTGACGAAGACCGACCGGGCCGACTCACGCCTGGTGGCTGCCAGGATTCGTCAGGCCCTGGGGGATTTTGAGCCCAAGTTGCCCGCCGGCGTTGCCCTCCGGGTGGCCGACGACGCCAGCGACATCATCCGAAGTCGGCTCCAGATTCTGGGGTCGAACCTGGGGTGGGGCGTGGGTTTGGTGTTCCTGGTTCTGTGGGCGGTGGTCGGCCTGCGGAACTCGATTCTGGCCATTGTCGGCATTCCGTTTTCGTTCTTCTGCGCGTTGATCGTCATGCACGCGCTGGGGGTGACGATCAACGCCGTGTCACTGATCGGTCTGGTGCTGTGCACCGGCATGATCGTCGACGACGCGATCGTGGTGCTGGAGAACGTTTACCGTCACGTCGAAGGCATCAGCGAAACCCGTGGGCGAAAGCTCGATCGAGCCGAGCTGAAACGCGCGATCATCGACGGGACGGCTGAGGTCATGTGGCCGGTCATTTCGTCGTCCGCCACGACGGTGGCGGCGTTCCTGCCGCTGTTGATCATGACCGGCATGACCGGTGAGTTCTTCTCGATCATCCCTAAGACGGTGACGGTCGTGCTACTGGCGTCGTTGTTTGAATGCCTGCTGGTCCTGCCGGTTCACTATCTGGATTGGGGGGCGCGAAAAGGCATCGACACCGGCGAGTCGCCGGTGCCACAGCAATCGCCCACGCCTGCCCAGGCGAAGGATGGGACGCCCGACGCATCGGATGCCGCTGTGCCGACAAACTCCACTGTGCCGACACCCTACGCTGAGCCGACAGGCTCCGCCGAGCCGAGAATCCCTTCGCGGCACATAGCTTGTGAGGATACCGCGGGAGTTTCATCGGCCGACACTGAGCTGCGTGGCCGGGGCCTGGCAGCTAGAGTCTATGATCGTCTACTGATGATGATGCTGCGGCATCGGTACGTCTCGCTGTTGCCGCTGCTTGCCGCGGCGTTTGTCGCGTATACGGTCGTGCCGTTGATCGACGTGGAGCTTTTCCCCTCCGACTTCCAGCACTGTCTGGTTGATGTGCGGACGGCTGACGAAGCGTCGCTGGATCAGACCGCCGACCTAGTCAAACCGATCGAACGGATCGCCCTGGGCTTGGGGCCTGATCGGATTCCGGCCGTGCTGACCTGGTTCGGGTTGCTCATCACCGAGGACAACGACGTCCGGCTTCGCAACAACCTTGCCCAGCTTCACGTGCAACTGACCAGTGCGAACGAGATCGGCTCGGATTCGACATCGGTTGCGGCCCGGTTGCGCTGGCGCATCCAGGCTTATCTCGACGGGCACCCACGGTGCGGGATCAAATCGTTCCGTGTGTGGGCCCCGCGCAGCGGCCCGCCGATCGGCAAGCCCGTGTCGATTCGCATCGAATCCGCGGATTTCAGCCGGGCCAAGGTCCTGGCGGAGCGATACAAGGCCCACCTGCGATCCATTGAGGGCGTCCACGGGATCAGCGACAACCTCGACTTCGGGCAGCAACAGATCAACCTGAGCGTGAACGAGGATCGCGCTTCCGTGCACGGCCTCACTTTCTTGACCCTGGCGGCTGCGCTGCGCACCGCCAACGACGGCCATGTGGTGTCAACCTTCAAGGACACGCGAAGCGGCGAAGACCTCGACGTGCGCCTGGTGCTCGATGAGAAGTACCGCGCCGACATCAGCGACCTGCTCGATGTCGACGTTCGCTCCATTGGCGGATACGTGGTGCAGGTCGGTCAGGTCGCAGAGCTGAACATGACCCAGGGTTACGCCGGCATCCCCCACTACAACGGCCGGCGCGTGGTGACCGTCACCGCCGAGGTGGATACGGGCCTGACCACCGCCAAGGCCGTCAACGAATCCGTCCAACGGGCCTTCGCTTCCGACCTGGCGGCGACGCCCGGCGTTCGCGTTGTCTACGGCGGAGAGTACGGCGAGACGGTAGCCACCTTCGCCAGTCTGAAGGACGCATACGTCATCGCGTTGCTGGCGATCTACATACTGTTGGCCACGCAGTTCCGCAGCTACGTCCAGCCGCTGGTGATCATCGTCATGGTGCCGTTCGCGTGTGTCGGCGTGGTGGCCGGGCTTTTGATCAGCGACTATCCGTTTACCGTGATGACCTTTATCGCGATCGTCGGGATGTCCGGCGTGGTGGTCAACGACTCGATCCTTCTGGTGGATTGCATCAACCGGCAGATGGCCCGGGAACACAAGATACTCGACGCCCTGCGCATCGCCACACTTCGTCGCGCCCGCCCGATTCTGATGACCACGATCACTACGGTCGTGGGTCTTGCCCCGCTGGCGTTGGGGTTGGGAGGACGGAGCAAGATCTGGTCGCCCTTCGCCTCCAGCTTCGCGTGGGGGCTGGCGTTTTCCACCGTGATCACCATGTTGTTCGTACCGACGGCGTACTACATCGCGTACGACATAGCCGGCCTATTCAGACGAATTCCGAAGCAGAAGCGCGCGGATACGGACGCCCCCTCTCTTGCGCAACAAGCGTAGCGGACGGAGCACAACGCGGATTGACAACCTCCGGTGGATTCTCGGAGTGAATCAGTCTCCCACCGCCATTCGCTGCACGCCGGACCACAGTCGTTCTCCCCCTAACCGAAACACGGTTTATCACAAAAGTGCGTACAAAATCGCCCGCAACAGCTTGACTTTCTGCCAAAATCATGTCAGAATCTTTGGTCTGGAGTCACATTACCGTGGAAGTGACGCACGACGGACTGGACGGATTTGCGCGGAGGACGCCATGAGCGAGCAGGCAGTCTCAGCTTCCCAGATGCGAGGTAAGTTCGCTGATTACCTTGAGGCCGTGGACCGGGGGCGCGTTCTTGTCAAGAAACACGGCCAAGAGCGAGCGTACTTGATCAGCGTGCGGGAACTCCGTTCGCTGGAGGAGACCATAGCCGTGCTCGAAAACAAGGGTCTCGTAATAAGCATCGCCAGAGGTTTGGCCGACATTCGGGCGGGGCGTGTGGAGGATGCGACGGACGTCTTTGCCGAGCTTGATGCAGAGTTCCTCGGCGAGGAGCGGCTCTGAAGTGTCAACTGAGCGCTTTCGGGTTGTACTGGCCGGCGAAGCAAAGGATATGCTCCGCAAGATCGGGAAGAGATACGGCAAAAAGACATACGAAGTGCTCCGGGACCTCATCCAAGGGCTGGAATTCGAGCCGCAAAAGAAGGGCGAAGCGCTTCGCGGTCAGCTTCACGGATTGCACTCACTCCATTATTCGCGGTTCTGCGTGATCTACCGCATCGAAAAGAAGGATGCCGTCGTCTTGGTGGTAGCTGCCGGCTATCACGAATCCGAGGCACGCACCGACATCTACGAGGTCCTTGAACGTCTCGTTGAGAGCGGAAGTATCGTCATCCAAAAACCTCAGTCTCCTCAGTAGCCATACCGTCCCGCCGGCCTTGTGTCCCGATCCCCAGGCCACCATAATCCCCATCTTTGCAGATGAGACCCTTGAACGGAAACGAGGAAGCGGTCACACCACCTGGGCGCGGCGAGCTTCGGCGCGTCGGCGTGATGCTGTTGCTGGTGGGCGGTTTGCACATCCCCAGCCTGTTCAACCCGTTCTTCATCGATGACTATGTCTATCTCGACACCGTACACGATCTCGATTGGGCGGGTCTTGCCGACCTTGTGACCACCTCGACGATGGGGGCAAAGGCAAGCAGCGTGTGGTGGACGCCCGCCGGGGCGTTGCCCTTCTACCGGCCGCTCGGGGAACTGGCTTTCGCCGTGGACTACGCCGTCTGGGGCTTAAAGCCGTTCGGATGTCACCTGACCAACCTTGTTCTGCATTTGCTGTGCGTGTTTCTGACGTGGCGGCTGGTCCGGCGGTTGACCGACTCGCCGCAGGTGGCTTTCGTGGCCGCGACCCTGTTCGCCATCCACCCGGTGCACTGTGAGGCCGTGCTGTGGATATCGAGCCGATTCGACCTGCTGGCCTGTGCTGCGGTCATCACCTCCGTTCTGGCGTACTTCAACTGGCAAGGCGGCGGGCGCGGCGCGTGGCGCTGGGGCGTCGCCTCGGTAGCCTGCTACGTGATCGGACTGGGTTGCAAGGAAACAGCCTTGATCCTCCCAGCCGTTGTCGTCGCGGGTGAGTGCCTGCGCTGGCGCGGTCGCGACGGCGTTTATCACGTCGGAAGGCTTGCGGCGGCCGCGCTGGCGTTCTGTGTGACATCGATACTCTACCTTGTGGGCCGGTTCGCGATGTTCGACGGCCTGGGCACGCTGCCGCCGCCATACGGGCTGGATACATCTTCGCCGCTCGCCGCCTGCAAGACCCTCGGCTGGAACCTGTCACAATACCTGCTCGATTTCTGCCTGTTCATACAGGTGGACGCCATCTACCTAGCTGACTTCTGGGCCCGCCATCCGGCCGTGCTGGTGCTGCTTGTTGCAGTTTGCCTGCTGATCATCGTGCTCTGTGCGAGGGTGGCCTGGCACGCGGCTGCCTTTCGAGTGGGCTTGGTGTGGGCAATGCTGTTCACCGCTCCATGCCTGATGGCCATGCCCGGCGAGCGGAACGTATACCTGGCATCGGTGGGCGTGGCCGTGGTGGGTGCAGCCGCGTTGGTGGCATTGCAGCATCGCGTCCGCTGGCGGCCAAAAGCACGCGGACGGGTGCGGTGGTGGGCGAAGGTTGTTGCCGCGATCTGCGTGGTGATCGTGCTTAATGAGCACCTGATCATGTGGGTGGTCGCATCGACCGGTGAGAAGGTCTACCGCGACCTCGAGACCCAGTTGCCTCTGCCGCCGGATGCTCGTATCTACGTGGTCCACCAGTGCCCGCTCAACGCGGTCGGATTCCAGCAGGCGATCAACCTGCGCCTCGGGCGGGAGGATATTCGGGCGGTGGCCCTGTCGTTGGCGCCTACGGTCGAGTACTCATCCGACGACGTGGCGTCCCGGACCGGCACGAATTCGATTCGGATCGATCGCAAAAACGGGTACTTCTTCAAAAGCTTCGTCGAGCGATTTCACTTGTTCGGGCACGACTCCGCCGCAGACCTCGCGGACGCCGCCCGCCGTGTGCAGATCGAACTGCTCGATCCGCCGACGACCGTCAACGACCTGACACGAATCGAGTTGAAGCTGCCATATCCGCTTGAAGATCCGCGCGTTCACCTGTTTGTCTGGAACAATCGGGATATTCAAAGCAAGGCCGACTACATTCGGCTCCACGAGTTGACCCGACTTGAACCGATCGACCCAATCGACCTGAGGCAAAGCGACAAAGAAGGCAGCCGGGGGGGGCAGGTCGATGGCCTGCCTTAGAACGTGTGTGAGAAGCGGGACGAAAAACCGAGCCGCGACCGTGAGGGAGCGGTTTTCCACGGATGATACAGCACCGCTTCCTTACGGGCGCGGCTCGGATATGACTTCTCACACACGTTCTTAGAATCTATCCCAAGATCCCTGTGGGACCGGCTCAGCCGGTCTAAGGGCCTGCAACGAAATAACTGTATCAAGTCATCTTTTCCGTCTTGGCCGAATGGTGTAGTTCCAATCGCCGTGGAAGTCATCGCGATGCAGGTTGATCTTGGCCCACTCCTCATCGGAGA
>Ga0114922_10002172_pt1 | contig 18505 bp, 15 predicted proteins | sample AartaG_FD_100975 | JGI IMG/M metagenome (GOLD analysis project Ga0114922, IMG submission 100975) | Deep subsurface microbial communities from Aarhus Bay to uncover new lineages of life (NeLLi) - Aarhus_00045 metaG | ecosystem: Environmental > Aquatic > Marine > Oceanic > Sediment | place...
AGCATGGGCGTGAAAGCACGGGATCTCGGGGAATGCACGGTTCTGGATGATCAGGCCACACCCCAAGAATACCAGGCCTACCGGACCCACTTTGAGGTCAATGCCGGGTTGTTCATTCATGACGATCGGTGCGTACAGCGGGTCTGCAATATCGAGGTTACCGGCTCCACCAATACCATAGACGATGATTTGATTATCGCGGCCAAGAATAACCTGCCGTATAAGGGCGTCGGTGCGGTTATTTACTGCAACAAGACGGTCCTCACACAACTGGAGATCCTGGCCAAAGACAAGTCAAACGTCAACTGGCAGCCGGGCGAGGCCTTCGGCCGGGCAGTTACTCAGTTCCAGGGCATTCCGGTCCGCCGGGTAGATGCGCTGATTGCCGAGACCGATGTAGCAGCATAAATACCGGGGCTCCTTCGGGAGTCCCTTAAACAAAGGAGATTTATCATGACAATAATGGACGACAAACTGGTGCTCAGTGATGCCCAGGCAGAAACCACGATAGCGGAGCACGATTCAGATTTTACGATTGATTTCGGCGATGCTGTCCAAAAACCCGGCATAGGGACACCGCTCTGGCTGAATATTACGGTGAATGAGGTCGTTGCGGGAACGTCATCTACGGTGACCTTTAAGGTACAGGACAGTGCGGATGATATTACTTTTGTCTCGATATTTGAAACCCCTGATATTGCTGAAGCGGTACTTGTTAAAGGGCATGAAGTGCTCAGAATACCCTTACCCCATACGGTACGGCAATATCTCAAGGTCGTATACGAGATCAAGGTAGCTGTTCTCACCACTGGCAAGTTCGACGCCTGGATCGATATGACCGGGCAGATGACTCATTAACCGGGAATTCATAACATAGAAGGGGAGCCCAGCGGCTCCCCTCGAGGAAGGAATATCATGAAACTAATTAGGTGTATCAGGGATTGTTGGTGGCGGACTCGCCATTATCCGGGCGATCCTCCGTTCATGGTTGAGGATGATGTCAAAGTCCCCCGGCATTTTGAGGAGATAAAGACCGCTGACAGGCCGCCCGATCTTGAGCCGAATCTGGAACGATTGACCAAGAAACAGTTACAGGCTCATGGCAGCCTCAACTATGGGCTTGATCTAATCGAGGCACTTACGAAAAAAGAGATGATCGGGGAAATTGAGGCTGCAAAAAACGCCTCAACGGAAGAAGAAAAACCGGAATCCATTGAGAGCGAATAATCATGAGCTCGAATGTTGAAATTTGCAATATAGCCCTGTCCAGAATCGGGGACACGCTGATTACCGATCTGAATGAGAATTCCAAGCAGGCCCGGACCTGCAAATTGCTCTATGAGCCGGAAAGGGATCTCTTGCTTCATTCACACTATTGGAATTTTGCCATGAAGAGGAAGAGTTTGGCCCAGCTTAGCGAGGCTCCCGATTTTGAATACGACTATCAATACCAACTGCCCACTGATTACCTGCGTGACAGGGAGCTCTACGAGAGCACGGCCAATTACGTGATCGAGGGAGACAGGCTTTTGATCAACGAGGATGTTGTCTATCTGAAGTACATTGCCCGGATCACGGACCCCAATAAGTTCAACCCGGCTTTCCTGATTTGCCTTGCCCTCAAGATGGGCGCGGAGCTTTCTATCAGGCTGGCTGACAGCAAGACACTCAAAAAGCTGACGTTACAGGAATATCTGATGCAAATCAGAGAGGCCTACCGGCTGAACGCAATCGAGGGCAATCCACCGGAAGATATGGATGACACCGATTGGCAGTCCGCGGGGAGGTAAGGTATGGCTAAGGCGCATCCGATATGGACTAACTTCACGGGCGGCGAATTTTCTCCTCTGCTCGAGGGCAGGATAGATCTCAACAAATATTTCAATGCCGGCCGAATTCTCAAGAACATGCTTGTTCATCCGCATGGACCTTCTTCAAACAGGTCCGGCTTTCGCTATATAGCCACTACCAAGGACAGTTCAAAAAAATCCCGGCTTATCCCCTTTGAATTCTCGACAGTCCAGGCCTATATGCTGGAATTCGGCCATGAATATATCAGGTTCTACATGGACCAGGGGCAGATTATCCATACTCTTGTTACCGTCGATGACTGGAATAATGAAACAACATATTATCCCTACGACTATGTAAAAAATGGGGGTTTTATCTATCGATGCATTTTAGAAGCCCTTGGTGATGCTACTGAGCCTCCCAATGCAACCTATTGGATAGCCACTGATATTTATGAAATTGAATCACCCTATCAGGAAAGCGAATTGTTTGAAATCAAATATGCCCAATCTGCCGATATGATGTGGTTAACCCATCCGAATCACAAGCCACACAAATTGAGCAGGACCGGACATACTAATTGGACTCTGAGCGAATATACCCCCACAGCCGATCCCTTCACCGCTGCCAATGATTATCCTGCCTGCGTAGCATTTTTCGAAGAACGCCTGGCTTTCGCGGCTACCAACAATGAGCCTCAGACTATCTGGCTTTCAAAGGCAGGCGATTTCGAGGATATAACCACGGGTGCCAATGATGACGATGCGATCAAAATAGCCATAGCCGCGGATCAGGTCAATGTCGTTCGCTGGATGAGTCCCGGTAAGCGCTTACTATTGGGGACTACGGGCGGCGAATGGAATCTGGGATCCTCAGCCAGCGATGAACCCCTTACGCCGACCAATATCAGGGTAGTCCGGGAAAGTGCTCATGGAAGCAGAAACATCCAGCCTGTGCGCGTCAGCCATGTAGTCCTGTTTGTTCAAAAAGCCGGAAAGAAGCTCAGGGAATTAACCTACAGCCTTGAAGTCGATAGTTACGTGGCTCCAGACATGAGCCTGCTGGCAAACCATATCACAAAGCCCCAGATCAATGAGATGGACTATCAGCAAGAGCCGTTTTCTATTGTGTGGTGTGTGCGAAGCGATGGCGTTCTGCTCGGACTGACGTATTTGAGAGAACATGAGGTCATAGCCTGGCACAGGCACACAACCGAGGGTGAATTCGAGAGCGTGGCGGTCATTCCGGGAACTCAGGAAGATGAACTCTGGGCCGTGGTGAAAAGGACAATCGGCGAAACGCCAAAACGATATGTGGAACTGCTCGAATCGCCCTTTGACGATACGGACACGAAAAGCGCATTCTTCGTAGATAGCGGTCTTTCCTATGATGGGGAGCCCACTACCACGATAAGCGGTCTCAATCATCTCGAAGGCGAAGAAGTGACCGTTTTGGCCGACGGTGCCACGCATCCCAACAAGACCGTTTCAGGCAACAGCATTACCCTTGATAGAGAGGCAAGCAAGGTACATGTGGGCCTCGGATATAGGTCCGTCTTGCAGACCATGAGGCTTGAAGCCGGATCCATTGATGGAACGGCACAGGGAAGAATAAAGCGGATTTCCAAGGTGATCGCACGATTATACAAGACGCTGGGCTGCAAGATCGGTCCCGATGAAGATACGCTCGATACGATCTTTTTCCGCGATTCTTCCATGCCCATGGATGCCCCCCCGGAACTTTTCACCGGAGACAAGGAGCTGGATTATCCGGAAGGTTATGAGACCGATGCGCATATAACGATCGTTCAAGACCTTCCTTTACCCCTAACGGTTGTGGCCTTGATGCCACAGATAAGAACCACCGATGATTAGGAGCATACAATGGAATGGTTAATTCTCGCCATGATGATAGGCGGCACCGTAATGACAGCTTACGGACAGTATCAGGCAGCTCAAACGCAAAAAAAATGGGCTGATTACAATGCAACTGTTTCCCGGTATGAATCGCAGATCCGCGAAGAAAAAATGAAAAAGCAAAAACTACAAATTCTTTCCAGCCAGAGGGCGGCGTATGCTGGGGCCGGGGTGCAACTGAAAGGGACCCCGCTGGAGGTCATGGACCAAACTGCCAGGGATATAGAGCGCGATATAAGTTTGGCCCGGTACGGCTCGGAAATTGAAGCCGAAAGGTATCGGATAAAAGGCAAGGAAGCACGGAGGGCCGGTATGTGGAAGGCTGGAACGAGCTTACTGACCGGCGGTGCTGAAACTGGATACATGGGATACAACCTTGGAAAGTTCGGGAAAGGATAACCTGGAGTAGAAAAATGCCACTAATTCCCACATATCAAACAAAACCGGTGAGCCTGCCAAGGGCTCCGCTCTCCAAAGGCGCTCAAGTGCCTGAGATCATCGGCGCCGGATTGACGCAAACCGGCAGAATCCTGGGCCTTGTCGCTGAAAGGATGCAACAGGCGCGTCAGTTTACGGAACTATCCAATGCCGAAATTGAGGTCATGCAGAAAAACGCGGAATTTGTCAGCGGCCTGGAGACCAGGAACGATTTTGAAACCTTTGCAGCGGAGCATAAGAAATTTTTTGAGGACCTGCATGGTGAATACCAGAAATCCATTACCGATAGCGAAGTCTGGCGAAGATTAGAGCCTTATATCAAGCGAACTGCCGTTCAATCAGAAATTAAAGTCAAAGGCCTCTACCGGAAAAAGCTCATTGACCAGGGCAGATCCGATTATTTCAATAACGAAATGACCCTACGGACATTACTGAATCAAGCTGACGAGAACCAGCAACGCGAAATCGTCAATACTTTTCAGATCCATACGGCCGGGGCTCAGGTAGCTGGCTACATCAAGTCGGAAGAAGCAAAAAGGCTGATAGAAAAGTTTAGTGCCGATTCCGAAGAAATCAAGGTCAAACGCGAAAAAACGATACTATGGACTGAGGCATTAAACAGACTGCGAACCATTGGATTTGAAGAGGCAGTAAAGTTTATCAATGAATCGAAACTACCATCGGCTGATAAAAACTCCATGGGCGCGGCACTCAACAGGGAGGAAACAGAAAGATTGGCAGGGGAAAAAGAGAAAGAAGAGGCAATCACCGAGACCTGGCAAAACGAAGCCCTTGTCAAGCTGCATGAAGGGAAACTGACGTTTCAGAATATTATGCTTTCGCCATTGACCACCGTAAGAAAAGAACACTGGATAGGCTTAGTTGATACACAAAAGAAGGCAAAGCTCAAGGCCAAAGAAGATACAATAGGCAAATCAGATCCGGAATTCTATATGACCATGCTGAAACAAAGCTATGCAGGCGAAATCGGTTTAAATGTTCCCATAAGCTATATCGGCAAAGGACTCAGTGCCAAAGATGCCGAGCATATCAGGGCGGTTATTCAAAAACGGAAGGATAAGGCAGATCAGCACGAAACGGAGCTCATGGACCTGGCTACAACGACCGGATCTAAAATGGTTATCAAGGGCAACCTCTTCACTGGCTTTGACGCAGGGGAGATCAGGGACGCCTATCTCTTTGAACATGCCCTCAGAGAGAGACTTGAAGATGAAAAAGATCGGACGAAACGGCTTAATATGCTGACTCCCGGTACACCGGAGTATGTTGTCGATAAAGTCCTTGCACCGTACCTGAAAGATCCTATCACCCGGCTGAGAGAAACAGCGGATAAAATCAGGGGAAGATCTAAACCGGAGAAGATCGAGGGCGAAATACCAAAACGCAAGAAGGGGGAGACTATCGAGGAGTATTTAAAGCGAACCGGTCAAAGATGAAGGTCTTTATCATCCGGCTTATAAAAAAAATGATAATAAACCAGGAAGACAAAAAGAAGGATGAAAAAGATCCCGGAGATATAGAGACAAATCTTATAGACCAAGGCGCCCATAAAAACTTATTACGTCTTATTGCATAGGAAGTCAATTTTTTATGAACATCGAACAACTCAAAGAAGCCGAATTTAACGACATTGAAATCAACGCCTGGATGCAGAAAAAGAGGAGTCTGCTTTCCGAAGCCGGTTTCAGTGGTAAAGAGATCGATGAGTATTTCGGGATCAAGTCCTTTGATCGGAAAGCTTTAACCGATGAGCTTACCAATATCTTCCAGTTAGAACTTGAGTATTTACCTGAAAAAGAGGAACCGCCTGAAGAACCCAAAGAAGGCGAAAAACCGAAAAGAAAGGAACCGGGAATTTATCCGGAAAAGGAGCCGTCCTGGATCCAGAAGTTTGTAAGGATCTTTGAGCCGGCATGGGAAGAAAAACGGGCACAGGCAACCTTGGCAGTCGAAGCCGCAGAAAAGACAGGCAGACGGCCCTATGAATTCGAGCCCACAACAGAAGAGGTTATCAGCAAGGGATTCAAGGCATCGGTCACAGGACTGCTTGCAACGGGCAAAGTACCGGAACCCCTGCCCGAAAGCGCGGAAAAATATATGACGCCGGCGCAGCGGATTCTCATGCAGGGATCGACCTTGCTCGGGGATCTGCCCTTTATGACCATGGGAGCCCTCATCGGCGCAGGGGGAGGACCGGTGACCGCAGTAGGGGGAGTATTCGCCCTGCCTGCAGGACTCCGCAAGGTTCTTATGGATAAATACGAGAAGGGAGAGATCCATTCCTTTTCCGAATTCTGGAAGAGGCTTACCGATGCTGTTTGGGAAACGGCCAAAGGTGAGATCACAGGCATGGCCACCGGAGCCGTAGGCGTAAGAGTGCCGGGACTCGGGAGAGTACCCGCTGAAGTGGTGACAATGGTTACAGTGGGGGATGCGCTCGAGGGACAGATCCCGGAGCCCCGGGAATTCATTGACGGAGCTATTCTGATCGGTGGAATGCGCTTTAGTACCCATATCGCCGGGAAGCTCAGAAATATTTACTGGCGATCAGGGAAGAAACCCGCTGAGGTAATCGAGGATATCAAGGAAGATCCTTCGATCAAGGAAGATTTGTTCAGTGATAATAAGGACGTCCCGGATAAATATAAAGCTCCAGAAAAACCAAAACTTAAAAGAAGGTTTGATATAGGTAAAGACACCTATGAGATGAAAGTAGGTGATGAGATTAAAATTGTGAAATTTACTCCTAAAGGGCTAGAGGAGGTTAAGGAATTCCCGGATAAATATAAAAAACCGGAACCGGCAAAGATTGAAATACCAAAACAACGAAGCGATTGGGATATATCCCGTTATGATGCTGAAATAGCTGGCTTAGAAAGGCGACTACGAGAAGGGGAAATAACAAAAGATGTAACAACTTATTATAAGCCTCACTTAGAAAGATTAAAAGCTGAGCGCGAATTATTAGCCGAACTTCCCACGCCCGAAGAGGTCAAACCCACTGCTACCTTTAGAGGTTGGCAAGAAACAGCAGAAGGGGATCATATAGCTCTCTATAACATTGAAGGTGGAAAATTAGATAAAAGTACCGTTACCCTAAAAACATTAAAGAAAGAAGGAATCGAAGTACCAGAAACACCTGAGAAACCGAAGATAGAACTAAAACCTCCGATTGAAGAACCTGCCCCGGAACTGAAAGTCTCACCCGAGGACCAAAAACTTATAGGCAAATTCCGTGAGGCCGCTGACAAGCTGACAAGCCAAATCAAAGAGAAAAGAGAACCGGCGATTTCAAAGCAAGCCCTTACTGCCCGACGTGCCCGGATTGCCGGGAGCATGGCCGCTGATGCGGATCGATTAGAACAGATCCAGAACGTCATGAACGGCATGGCCGATGCGATTGAAAACAGAACCTTGCCGGAAAGCCTCAAAGGAGTTACCAACAAGGCGCAAATCGAGACATTGAGAGATTTTCGGGGTGACGTCTATCCTGATATCAATGCGATCAACGATTGGATCGCTACACAGGCAAAGAGGATCAAATCAGCCAATATAACCAACCTGGAGGAACTGAAACAGGCCCAGGCCGATATTCAGGCATTTATCAAAGGGCCTTCCGAGGAAGTTTTAAGAGAAAAGGCACTCAAGGCAAAGGAGGCTGAATTTATCGGTAGAAAAGTCCCCGGATTTTTCCCTACTCCCGAGCCGGTCGGAAAAATGATGGTGGACCTGGCAGGAATAGAGGCAGGAACCACGGTCCTGGAACCCTCCGCCGGCATGGGGAATCTTGCCGAGGTGATCCGTGGCGCTCATCCTGAAGCTCCCCTGTCCGTACTCGAGTGGAATTATTCTCTCCGGGAACTCCTGGAGCTCAAGAAATTCAAAGTGATCGGTGACGATTTCCTGAAGCATGAAGGCAAATATGACCGGATCGTACAGAATCCTCCGTTTGAAAAGGGCCAGGATGTCGATCATGTCTATCATGCTTACGAGCATTTGAATCCGGGAGGCAGACTGATCTCCGTTATGAGCGAAGGGCCTTTCTTTAAAACGGATAAGAAATCAGAGGCATTCAGAAAATGGTTCGAGGAAAGAAAGGGAACGACGTACGAGCTGGAAGGGGCCTTTAAAGGCGCTGAATCCTTCCGGCAGACCGGAGTAAAAAGCCGGATCGTGATGATCGACAAGCCAGTGGAGAAGGTAGAGAAAGTGCCTGAAAAACCGGAACCGAAAATCACCGGCAAGCCAGGCGCGATCCTGAGCGATAAAGCAGGACTTCTGAAAGAGATCGACGAGGCGATCAAGAAGGCACCGGAGGAAGCAACAGACATAGAATGGATCAAATTTAAGATTGATGGAGCTACGGCAAAGATTGCACCATGGAAAGACGCTTTAAAAGAATTCAGGCGGAGGATTCAAAAGACGCCTGAGAAAGAAAAGATAGTCAAGCCCGCCCTACGAAAAGCCCCGGCGAAACCATCTCCGGTAGCGGCAAAACGGGAGCATATTGAAGAATTAATAAAACTTGAAAATGCCGCTGGTTGGTTTTCTGATGGTAATATTATCATCAAAGGGGAACCGCCAAAAAATAAAAAATTCACTGAGTTTCGCGAATCGGCCGATCCAAAGGATGTATTCAAACAAATGGACTACGATCGTACCGTAGCGACCGAACGTTTATATTACTATTCCACCGGTATTGAAACCCTTGATTATGTTGTATCCAAAGAACCCGTTGCCCGATTGGGCGATGCTGAGAGTGCCGGTGTGATTTTCAAGTGTGGAGACAAGTATACCGCCTATATGCAAGATAAATTCAATGTTGTCCGAAATCGTTTTCCTGACGCTGAATATAGAGTCAATCCCGAGGATGGGATGTTAGTTGCGTATAAAGATCAAAAGCCCGTTGCAGGCCTCATGCCTTTCAAACCCTTGGAAGAAACAAAAGGTCCCCTCTATGATGAGCCACCTTTAAAGGCAGAGGCCGAAGGGTATGGCTTATTATCAACCGATACCGTGCCAATGGCCTTTGCCCCCGAGAAAGGATTCAGGCGCAAGCCGGAACCCCCTGGCGAGATCGAAAAACCTATCAGGCGATCCGATATTGTCAATTTTCTCAAGGAAAAGCTGGACGTGCCTATCAGAACCGGGCGCTTTTGGGGAGCCGGCAGGCGATATCTCGGCATCTTCAAGCTCAAAGAAGAAGTAGTCCGCACCAAGTTTGCCAATGACATTGAGACTATCTGCCATGAGGCCGGCCATGGTCTTCAAAAGTTTCTCTGGCCGGAAGCACTTACACGGCAAGGTCTTTCCTCAAAACCTCTTGAGCCCTGGAGAAAAGAACTCCTGCCCATAGCCACAAAACCCCGGGGCGGACAGGCAAAACTCCCTGAAGGATTCGCGGAGTTTATCAGGCTTTACGTCACGAATGAAAAGCAGGCCCTGGAAAAGGCACCTGAATTCTACAAGGCGTTTGAATCTATGCTCGGCGAAAAATCTCCGGAAGCAAAGGAGATCCTGCTTGAAACCCGGAAAGAGTTTGACAAATGGATCAAGCAGCCGGCAGAGATGCGGGTGCTTTCGCAGGTCTCCATCGGTGCCAGGGAAAAAAGACTCCCCAGGTGGTCGGATCTCTATACCGCTGCGGTAGACGATCTCCATTTCCTCAAGCGGGTTGTCGAAGCAATGACCAGGGGCGAAAAGATCCCGGCTGAGAAAGATCCCTACAAGCTGGCCCGGCTTATGCGCGGCTGGCATGGCAGGGCAGAGCATTTCCTGGAGCGCAGCCCTTATCTCTTCAAGACCTATGAGAACGTAGGCAAGCCGTTAAGGGCGATCCTTGAGCCTGTCAAAGATAATCTGGACGAGTTTCGCGCCTTTATCGTTTCAAAACGGGCCATAGAACTTCGTAACCGTGGCATTGAAACCGGTGTTTTGAGCGAGGATGCTGAATTTGTTGTCAATAAATATGAGCCTGTCTATGGAGAACTTTTCAAGGATCTCATCAAATACCAGGATGCTACGCTTGCCTACCTGGTCGATAGCGGCCTGGTCAGCACAAAGACCGCCATTAAAATGAAAAAGCTGAATCAGGATTACGTGCCCTTTTACCGGATCATGGAAACGGACAGAAGCAGAGGAACCGGTGTCGGCCTGCAGGCGCGGCAGCCGATAAAACGGATCAAGGGCTCATGGAGAGATATTCAGGATCCCCTCGAATCGATCATCAAGAATACCTATCTCTACATCAACCTGGCTGAGAAGAACGCAGTTGGAAGGGCCTTAGTAAACTTAGCTGAAAGTACCGAGGGGATGGGAAAATATGTTGAGCGAATTCCCGAGCCTAAGCAAGTAATCAAGATCAGGGAACCGGAGCTGTGGGGCCTCCTGCAAAAATACGGCAAATGGGTAGAAACATCTAAATACAAGGAACTGAAGCGTGAGATAGAGGAAAAGGTAAGGATCGGTGAAGGGGAAGAATTAAAACCCCTTGATAAAGTAGAAGAGAGGGTTCGTGAAGCTCTCACAACCAGAGGGTTCTCCAAGGGCGAGACCAGCCAGATCATCGAGCGTTTGAAAGGGGCAAAGACTTCAGAAGCGAAAAGTAAGATCATAGAAAGGACGATTGAAAAAGTAGCAGTTATAGAAACTACCAAGGAATTCGGATTAGATCTTCCCGAGGGCGTGGCTGAGATCTTTCGTCCCTCTGCCTTTATGCCCAAAGATAATGTAATCGCCGTCTGGAGAGCCGGAAAAAGAACCCTGTACCAGGTGCATCCCGACGTGGCCAAAACCATGCTTGCCCTGGACCGGGAAAGTGTCAATCTTTTGATACGAATCCTGGGTATGCCTGCAGGCTGGCTGAGGGCCGGTGCTACCCTTACCCCTGAGTTTATCGCACGAAACCCTTTTCGTGATCAATTTTCAGCCTTTGCCTATTCCAAGTATAACTTTGTTCCCGGCTATGACCTGGCCAAAGGCATATTTTCCCTGGCCAAGAAAGATGAGGCTTACTGGCAATGGAAAAAAGGAGGAGGGATGCGGTCGATGTTGGTATCCATGGACCGGAAATATCTGCAAAAGAACCTCGGCCAGGTACTTCAGAAAACTCCGGTGCGAAACATCATTAAGAATCCTATCGAGGCACTCAGGATCCTGAGCGAGACTATGGAGGCAGCGACCAGGTTGGGCGAATTCAAGAAAGGGATAAAGAAAGAAGGGATCACTAAGACAGGAATGCTCGAGGCCGGATATGCCAGCCGGGAAGTGACCCTGGATTTTGCCAGGGTAGGCGCGAAAACCAGAGCGGTCAATGTCCTTATCGCCTTCTGGAATGCCAATGTTCAGGGCATGTCCAAGATGAGCCGGGCCTTCAAAGAGGAACCTGCAATGACTACGGCCAAGGTCGCGGCTGGAATAACCCTGCCCTCGGTCATTCTTACCATTGTTAATCGGCAGGATGAACGCTGGAAGGAAATACCGCAATGGCAGAAGGATCTTTTCTGGATCGTCATGACCGAAAATCATATCTGGAGAATTCCCAAACCCTTTGAGCTCGGTATTCTTTTCGGCACCGTCCCTGAAAGAATCACCGAATACATTCTTGATCAGGATCCCCATGCCTTCGACGGAACCATTCAGGCAATAGTCCGGGGCGCCTCTCCCGGCATGATCCCCACGGTAGCAATACCCTGGATGGAGAATTGGGCGAATAGAAGCCTTTTCCTTGACAGGCCTATAGTACCCGCAGCCAGAGAAAAGGTGCTCCCTGAATACCAGTATAAGCCGTATACAACGGAAGTGGCGAAGCTCATAGGAAGGACATTAGGCGAATTGCCTCCCCTGGAAAAAAGCCCGTATATCTCCCCTGCCCGGATAGAAAATCTTATCAGGGGATGGTCCGGAGGCCTTGGTATTCATATCCTGAAAGTGGCTGACGAGGCACTACGGAGAACGGGCATAGTACCCGAGACTGTCAAGCCGGCTCGCACGTGGGCCGATATACCTTTAATAAAGGGCTTCGCTGTCCGGCATCCGTCCGGCCAGGCCGAAAGTATCAAGAAGTTCTATGACAATTACCAGGATATCGAGCAGATCATTACAACGATCAAGACCCTGAGCAAGAAAGAGTTAAAGTATGAAGAGGCTATCGGCATTCTGGAAGAGAACGCGGAGCAAGTCGCTATCAGACTCACCGGAATTCGTGAAGGACTCTCAAATGCTCAAAAGACAATCTCTTTTATTTATGAAAATCCCGAGATTCCCCCGGATGAAAAACGGCAGCTTATCGATCTGATTTATTATCAGATGATCGATATGGCCAGGGGCGGAAATGATATCGTTGAGCAAGTAAAGAAAATGGCCAAAGAAAAATGAACGGATTTAATTTATGAAAGAATTAATTGCAATTCCCATCATCGGCGCCTGGGTAGCCTCCTTTGAGGTAAGATTGAGGCATAAGGTCGGCCGCAAGGAATTTGAACTTATGGTAGCCCAAGGGATACGATTGGAAAGCCATATGTGGGATATCATGAAGGCCCAAAAAATCACGCCCACGATAGAGCCTCCGGATGAAATAAAAAACAACAGTATGGAGAAAAAACCATGACCGTATCATCGACAACCAATAGGATTTCCTACAGTTGCAATGGATCGCAAAAGGAGTTTCCGTTTAATTTCAAGATTTTTGCCAAAACGGACCTCATCGTGATTTTACGGGATTCCGGGGGAAACGAAACCACATTGACATTGACAACCGACTACACCGTGAGCGCTGGCCCCTGGCCGACCGGGGGGACCGTCACCACAGTCAAGGCGTATGCGGAGGAAAATACGCTCGTGATAATCAGGGAGCTGCCCCAAACCCAGGGCGCAGACTACGTGGAAAATGATCCCTTTCCTGCTGAAACCCACGAAGAGGTGCTGGACCGGAGCGTGATGCTGATTCAAGAAACTATCGAAAAATTGGGCCGAATGCTCATTTTTGCGAAAAGCTCCAGCTATTCTGAGCTAAGCTTGCCCGATCCGGTAGCCAGTAAGCTTCTGGCCTGGAAAGACGACCTCAGCGGGATAAAGAACGTGGAGATTCAAAGCCAGGGGGATCTCTCCGTCACGGATTTCATAAAAACTCTGCTCGACGATGAGGATGCCACTGCTGCACTTGCTACTTTAGGGCTTGATACGGATTTATTAACTCTTGCCTTGCCTGCAGATGTGACTATATCAGCGTTTATAAAAACCCTGCTCGACGATGCGAGTGCCGCCACAGCCAGAGCTACGCTCGGAATTCCTTTTGCTTTTGATTCACCCCTATCGATTCCCTCGGCTGCTTTCATGCCACGCTACAATACGGATGCTTGGGCTTACGGTACAGCCGTACGTAACAATGGCATATTAACAGCACAATATTATCATGCTCCTGTAATTTTTCCGAATGGAGTTACTGTAACCAAAGTAACATTATATGGTATCAGAAATGATGCAAATGCTACTATGACGTTAATTTTAAAAAGAAGGGATTTTATGGGTAATGCTTCTGAGATGGCATTTATTACCGCTGATTGGACTTCAGGATATAACAGTAAATACGATGATAGCATTGACTCTGCCCTTATTAATACTAACAATGCCAGCTATGAATTAGTGGCGATGCTTGACCCAAATGATTCTGATACTGATGTTCAACTTGGAGCAGGTAAAATTGAATTTACAGGACCATAAATGAAAAAAGTAAATAACATGACCATATCATTAATTGAAAATCCGGATATGATCTTAAATCCGAAATTCGAGATCGTAAAATGACCGTATCATCAACGACAAATAGGATTACTTACAATTGCAAAGGATCTCAGAAGGAATTTCCCTTCACATTCAAGATCCTTGAAGAAGAAAATCTTGTTGTCATCTTGAAGGACCCGAATAACGCGGAAACCATTCTGGTCCTGAATACCGATTACAGCGTCAGCGAGGAACCGTGGGAAACGGGAGGCTCGATAACCACCCTGGATGAAGATGCGTATGCCTCTGGCTACACTCTAACCATCATACGGCAATTAGATCTCGTTCAAGGCGCGGATTATCTTGAGGGCGATTCTTTTCCTGCAGAAACGCACGAAGAACAGCTTGACAGGCTCATGATGATCGCCCAGCAACTTTTGGAAAATCTTAACAGGACACTTTTCCTGAAAATTACCTCTGCATTTAAGGACCTTACCCTTCCGAATCCCGTAGCAGGACAGTATCTGAGATGGAAGCCCGATTCGAGCGGCCTGGAGAACATAGAAAGCGGGGATTTTGGTGATGCGCCTAATTGCTACACCAAGACAATGACAGGCAATGAGACATTCGTATATTCCGGAGGAAATCACATACGATGTTTTCTGGATCCTGGAGGCGCAAACAGGAATTTTGACCCGTTAGAGAGTTTTCCTTCCGGATTCAAGAGCGAAATTATCAATACAGGCGGAGAGATCATAACATTCGATTCCGCCGTGTCCGCCCAGAATGTTGGGCCGGGTCAGCGTGGAGTTTTTTTATTCAATAATTCTGTTTGGTACTAGTAAGCCTCAGGCTTATTAATTTAATTAGAGGAGGTAAAAAATGACAAAAGCATTCGAGGACGATAATGGCAACAAATCGTCTATGCGGCTGATATGGGCAATATGCGTACTCACTATCATGGCTGTATGGGCTGTCGTCTGCATAAAAAACAACCAACTCTATTCTTTTGAATTGGGCGATGCCGCTCTGATGACAGGTCTTTTCGGGGGTAAGGTAGCCCAGAAATATTTAGAGGCAAAAAACGGTTCGACAAACGGTTCTCTGCCGAAAGGCTAATCGACAGATCGAAGTCGAAGGACGGCAAACAATAAATAACAATTAGGGCCTGGCCAAAGTTATAGCTAAACGAAGGCCGGCGCAAGAAACATTAAGGGCAGCAGGTAAGTGCTTACCCACTTATCTCGCTGCCCTTTTTGTTTGCCCTAAAGGAGCGTATCAAATGAAAAAATGGCTTAAAAACATTTCGGCAATCATCGGTGGTCTCATCTTTGGATTGGCGCTGTTTTTCTTGTTCCTACCTTATGGAGTCTACATCGAATACCAGGTGAAGTTTAGTCCGAAACAAGCGTGGGCTTTTGTGGCAACCAAAGCTCCCATTGAATACGTCATAAAGGCCTCAGAAACAGATCAAGGTGTTGTTGGCAACGGAAGAACAATAAAAGCCTTTGTAGATGCTATTGGCGGGACCAGGAAAGCTACAGTAAAACTCCTTCACACAAGCAAGTCCACTTTCACTGATTATTCTCTTATAACTGGTGAAACCATCACAGACAACATAGCTTTTGATATTGACCATGGTGCTAAAATTGATGGTGCAGGCACCCTTACGATCAACGGCCCTTTTGAAGCTGGTTTATCACAATGTTTTGGATCGAGTATTACTATAGATTTTAGTAGTGGAGTCGTTAGTGAGGTTTATTCTAAGTGGTGGGGAACAGGTGCAACATCAATAAATAAAGCCATTACTGCGTCTGCTGCTGGAGGGATAGTGAGGCTCCCATCAGGAAATGTAACCATTGATACGCCTATTTTGATAGATAAAAACCTGATACTTGAAGGTTCTGGACATTGGACTAGCTTAAATGTCTCTGGTGCCATTATTGGTATTAGGATTGGCTCTCGTGTAGCCACAGGAAATGTCATTCTGCAAAATTTTAGCTTAATAGGCGCAGTAGCCAATGTGGGGGGTATAGATATAGGTACTGGCGGAACCTACGCATGTTATATAGCATTGAAAAGTTTACATATTGAGGAGTTCACTGGAGTAGATGCATTCGGAATAAGACTTATTAATGCCCAAGAAATAGACATTTATAACTGTTTTATTTATGGAAATTACAATGGAATAGTAAACACGGCAGGCTATTTAACATCTACACACATTCATGGTTTTGCGGGAAGAATTGGAAATAGTACAAAAAGTGGAATACATCTAGCAGCAGTTGATGGTGTAACAATATCAGACCAAGTTATCGAAAGCAATGCATCGTGGGGTATTAAAGTCAGTGCTGCCGCTGCGGGAGTAGTTAGAATTGACAATAATTACTTTGAGGCTAATGCGACTGACGATTCAACAGAGACCATTTCTATATCTGGAGCAAGTGGGTATCCTGTGCAATTTACACTTCGTGGAAATACTTTTGCACCTGGCTGGGTAAATCCATTGCTTAAAACTAACTATGTGGAAAATTCAATAGTAGAATGGAATAGTATGGTAAACCTGTGGCCTACTGCAATGGTTACCTCAACAAATAGCGATGTTACGGTTATTGATGATTACCAAAAAACTGAAATATTAGAGGGTATATCAGGACGTGTAACAAAATCGTTTCTAAAAAAAGGGCTTGCAGATAACGCAGCTACAACAGTATTTCGTATTCAGACAAATAATGAAACCGGAAATACCGATGGCGGGGCATACTCTGTGGTAGTTCATGCCCTTGTTACTCATGGTGTTTCTGCTGCTGGGGGCAATTCAGCAATGAAATCTCTTACGGCTCAATTTGGCAGGGTAATGAATTATAATGGGACAGGGGTAAATTCTGCCGTAACTGAGGACGTTGAAATAGCCTCAGCAGCCATAGATGCAGGAATGAGAGATATTGATACTATCACAGTAACATTAGTAGAAACGAGTGAATTTCTGACTGATGTGCAATTTACAGTGGATTTATCTGGTGCAGCTATTACAACTGCAAATGTTACTATAGCTGTGGAACTTGTATATTTTGGGTTTCTTACACCTCCAAGAATCCAAGTACCATAACCGAGTAACAAATAAATATTAAAATGAAAAAATATCTATCAACTAAAAAGGGACTATAAAGATGGAAAAGCCTAAAGTATTCGAGGACCCAGGGCATGGCGGTGATGATAACGGGGCCGCATGGGGCGAAAAATTGGACTATCTTGAGGAAGATGATACCAATCTTATTATCGCTTTTTTGCTTCGCTATGAGCTGCAGCTTGAAGGATTCGAGGTCAAGATGTCCCGGGAACGGGATATATTTGTGAGCTTGGAAAAGAGGGTAGAGATGGCAAACACCTGGGGTGCGGATGTCTTTATTTCAATTCACGCCGACGCCTTCCACAAAACCACGGCAAAAGGAATTTCAACACATATTTATACCCGGGGCTCTTCTCAATCACTGACCCTGGCCACATGGATCCAGACCGAGCTCACTAAAAAATTCCCGGACCACGCCAACAGGGGGGTAAGAAAATCTAACTTCCATGTCATTCGAGAGACGTGGATGCCGGCCGCCCTGATAGAATGTGAGTTTGTGTCCAATCCGGACACACGACGGTTTCTCAAAGAGCCTGAAAATCAGATTGCCATTGCCAGGGCGATTGCAAAAGGAATTGGACGCAATTTTGAGAGGAAGGGATAGAGTATGAAAAAATACAAAGGAGGCGCAACATGGACTTTGAAATAATAAAAAATATTGGCAAGGCCGCACTTTCCTTTATTCCGGGCGTAGGACCGATCCTCACCGGCCTGGAGAAGGTTGCCGATGTCATCGGCGGCTCTGCAGGCGAGAAGATTAAGAATGGTATTTCTGTTGTGAGCGAGGGCCTTACCGAGGCCGGAAAAAACCCCATGAGCCCGGAGCAGCAGATGGAACTTGAAAAAGCCCGTATGGAAACAGAAGTGGATCTTGCTGAAATAGGGTTCAAGCAAGAAAAGCTCACCTTTGACGATGTGGCCGGGGGCCGTGAGGTTGTCAAAACCGCCCTGCTTTCGGACGATCCCACCGTGCGCCAGGCGCGGCCACGCATGATGACCAAACTGGGCAACTATTCTATTTTGTATGCATTTTATGCGCCCCTTTCAGTAATTGCCGCAGGCCATGCCGGTTTTTCAGAAGTGATTATGGCGAATTTCATCTCGACCCTGCTCTGGATTGGCGGGTTTCTGTTTGGCACGTTCACGAGCTCGTTCACGGGATACACCCTTGCACGTTCAGTGGACAAAAAGACGGCATCGGGCGGTACACCGGGTAAATTCCTCAATATGGCCGCCGCAATAGGAAGGAAGATAGCGTAAAATCTCTGGTAATACATTACCAAAATAATAAAAAAGCCGCTGAGATTAAAAGCGGCTAAATTATTGATTTTATTGAATAGGCACGGTGGGATTTGAACCCACGACTTCTACCGTGTCAAGGTAGCGCTCTCCCCCTGAGCTACGCGCCTTCTTACAAAATATCTATCAATCTTGCTGTTGGCATGTCAAGTAAAATCAGTGTTCTCACCCTGGGTTAAAATAACCAATC